>Ga0315544_1000003_pt1 | contig 257949 bp, 206 predicted proteins | sample SalMarSW160130MG_2_FD_202543 | JGI IMG/M metagenome (GOLD analysis project Ga0315544, IMG submission 202543) | Salt marsh sediment microbial communities from the Plum Island Ecosystem LTER, Massachusetts, United States - Salt Marsh Sediment SW1601-130 ...
CAGAAGAGTGAGTTTCTTCTGGACAAGTTTCTGTTGAGTGGTCATCACTACCTCCTAACTGTTGTTCTCAGAGGTAAATGACCACTCTCCTTTTAAGCAAGTGTCAACTCAAGTCCGTCCTGATACACCTTATGTTTATTCAAGATGTTATCTGCCAATCTGTCCAATGCCTTGAAATCCTCTTCTTTTGGAGGTCCTTTTATAATAACGGGATCAAGTATCTCTACCTTTAAATTGAGGATCATCCCTGCAAGTTGTTCTATTATCTTGCCCCCCCAGCCATAGGATCCAATGATTGATGCGAATTTCAACTTTGGTCTTAAAGCGTTTGCAAGATAAACCGCATAAACCACATTCGGATGCGGACCAACCAAAACCGTGGGCGACCCAATCACGATTGTAGCTGCGTCTACCAAAGCCATCGCTAATTTCCCAATATCGGTTTTAGACAAATTGAACTGCTTTACAGTTATGCCCCTCTCAATTAAAGCCCATACAAAGTAATCTATCATTTTCTTTGTGCTACCATGCATTGAGATATATGGTAAGACCACTTCATTCTTTACATTGTCAGAAATCCATTCTCTATAAGCATTGAGAATAAAGTCGGGTTTATTATAAACTGGACCATGGCTTGGCGCAATCATCTCAATCTCGAAATCCTTTATCTTCTCCATATTTTTCTTAATGACTGTTCTGAACGGCATCATTATCTCTGCATAGTATCTCTTGGCTGCCTCATAGACCGTCGGCTCATCAGTCACAAACAGATTGCTGGTTGCAAGATGAGAGCCCAAAAAATCACAGGTAAAAAGTATCCTGTCTTCCCTTAGATACGTCAGCATCGTCTCTGGCCAATGAACCCATGGGGTATGAATAAACTCCAGTGTCTTTTCGCCTAATGGCAGTGTATCTCCATCATCCATTGTTATGAACTTATTTTCAGGGACTAAAAACAAATCCGTAAGCATAGCTTTACATTTTGGTGTGCAAACGACCTTGGCATCAGGATAAATATCGAGTATCTGAGGTAATGAGCCTGAATGATCCTGCTCAGCGTGATTGGCGATAACATAATCTATTACCTTGATCTCAAATTGATTGAGATTCTTCATCAGTACATCTGTCATCGTTGGGTCCACTGTATCTATCAGCGCCGTCTTCTCGCTACCTTTTATCAAATAGGAATTATAACTGGTTCCATCAGGCAGGGGTATGAGTTCATCAAATAACCTTCTGTCCCAATCAATTGCACCAACCGAATAAATACCCGCTTTTACTTGTCTTACGCCCATTTTATTCCTCCTTTATCTTTTCAAACATATCTTTACTTACCCCACATACGGGACATACCCAATCATCAGGAATATCTTCAAATTTTGTTCCCGGTGCTATTCCGCCATCTGGATCCCCTTTTTCTTGATCATACACATAGCCACATACTGTACAAACATACTTATCCATTTGTTCTTTCTACTTTTTTATTTTTTCATCAACCATACTACTACAGGTTGGCGCGGATTTCGGGTTGCGCCTTTGTTCTAGAATATAGGCAAATCGCACCACGGCGCCACAACTAAAAACCCCCAACCACTTGCATGATTGGGGGGTTGATTTAACCCCGGCAGCTTTCTACTCTCCCACGCAGTCACCCACGCAGTACCATCGACGTTGACGGGCTTAACTTCTGTGTTCGGAATGGGAACAGGTGTGTCCCCGTCGCTATCGCCACCGAGAAATTTTTCGTTCCGTCACAATTGTCGAAACCGCAGGGGTTTCGACCTACTGTTACTCTACATCTGGAAGTGGCCATTGTTCTCGCTCCGCCTCCCATGAAATTGAATCGAGTTGCAATTTACTTATGTTATGCTGATGTAGTAGCTCCTTTATGTACACTTGCCTGAGGAAATCCTCCAAATCTATGCTCTTCAAAAAGTTTTCTACAGGCATTTGGCTCATTAAGCCACTTGCAATTACCCAGCCCGTGTCTGTTGTCCCGCCAATTCTGATCGGATATTCCAAGATTTCAGTTTCATACCAAAGAAATCCGCTCTTGTCTATGACAACTCCAATTACGGTTGCTGTTGCTCCTGGTAGAACAGTTTTCTGTACTTTCGTAGCCACCCAGACGTCATCAGGATCATAATCAGGCATGAGATATGTAGTATCGGACAAATGTATGATTGTGCCAACCGGTAATGTGTCCACAAGCGAGTAGCGATTGGGATACTTTGCACGAGCGTCTCTTCTGGCTCTTCGTTCAGCATGTACTCGCTCTTTCCAAATACTCCTTCTCTGCCTCTTATTGAGTCTGGTGCCCTCAAGGACTCGTGGAGATTCTTTAGAGGTCGAGGCATCTATTGGGCCCGTTGCCTTTGTCGTTGATTCGGTCGCTTCAGGTGAGCTCGGCTCAGATGGCACACTATCCTTGCTTGCAATGGCACAGTCACAAGGCCAGGCACATATTATTATGCCCAGGCAAATGGATAGGAAAAGCTGTCTGAAAATAGCTCTGGAGTTCACTTTGTTATCTCCTGAACCTGAAATCTTGTGTTTCTCTTAAGAGAATGATTCTTATTTTTAGGTGTTTGTCTAACATTGTCAAGAGAAATATGGCCAGTTGAATGAATATTAAAAAACCCCCAACCACTTGCATGATTGGGGGCTTTATTTAACCCGGCAGCTTTCTACTCTCCCACGCAGTCACCCACGTAGTACCATCGACGTAGACGGGCTTAACTTCTGTGTTCGGAATGGGAACAGGTGTGTCCCCGTCGCTATCGCTACCGAGAAGCTTTTCATAGTATCTTTAAGGCACGTAAGGTATCGCCCAATAGGCTGTGCCCGGCAGAGGGCATGAATGCTGCCTAAGTAAATTATTAGATCGGTTAAGCCGCACGACCAATTAGTATCACTCGACTGAATCCGTTACCGGACTTACATCTGTGACCTATCAACCTGGTTATCTTCCAGGGGTCTTCAGTCCGTCTTACGACGGAGGGAAATCTAATCTTGGAGTGGGCTTCGCACTTAGATGCTTTCAGCGCTTATCCCTTCCCAACGCAGCTACCCTGCGATGCAGCTGGCGCCACAACAGGTGCACCGGCGGTTGGTTCGACCCGGTCCTCTCGTACTAGGGTCGACTCTCCTCAGATTTCCTACGCCCGTATCAGATAGGGACCGAACTGTCTCACGACGTTCTAAACCCAGCTCACGTACCACTTTAATTGGCGAACAGCCAAACCCTTGGGACCTTCTTCAGCCCCAGGATGTGATGAGCCGACATCGAGGTGCCAAACCCCCTCGTCGATATGAACTCTCGGAGGAGATAAGCCTGTTATCCCCGGAGTACCTTTTATCCGTTGAGCGACGGCATTTCCATACACAACCGCCGGATCACTAAGACCTGCTTTCGCACCTGCTCGACCGGTATGTCTCGCAGTTAAGCTCCCTTATACCTTTACGCTCCAAAGCCGATTACCATCCGGCCTGAGGGAACCTTTGCGCGCCTCCGTTACATTTTGGGAGGCAACCGCCCCAGTTAAACTACCCGCCTGACACTGTTCCTGAACCTGGTTCAAGGCCCGAGGTTAGACATCCGATGACACAAGGGTGGTATTTCACCGGTGACTCCACCGACACTAGCGTGCCAGCTTCAATGTCTCCCACCTATGCTACACATGCATAACCAAACACCAATGTCAGGTTATAGTAAAGGTTCACGGGGTCTTTCCGTCCCGATACGGGTAAACGGCATCTTCACCGCTGCTACAGTTTCACCGGGCCTCATGTTGAGACAGCGCCGCAGTTGTTATACCATTCGTGCAGGTCGGAATTTACCCGACAAGGAATTTCGCTACCTTAGGACCGTTATAGTTACGGCCGCCGTTTACTGGGGCTTCAATTCAGCGCTTCTCCACCCAAAGGCGGATAACACCTCCTTTTAACCTTCCAGCACCGGGCAGGTATCAGTCCCTATACGTCGTCTTATGAGACTTGGCAGAGACATATGTTTTTAGTAAACAGTCACCGCGGCCTCTTCACTGCGACCACCTTCAGCTCCATGCGCAGGCATTTCACCTACCAGTGGCACCCCTTCTTCCGAAGTTACGGGGTGAGTTTGCCGAGTTCCTTAACATGAGTTAACCCGAGCACCTTAGGATACTCTCCTCGCCTACCTGTGGCGGATTGCGGTACGGATTGCAGAGCAACTAGCATAGAGGTTTTTCTTGGCAGCATGATTACGATCAGTTCTGGTCTAGGACCACCCCATCACCTCTCGATGTTAGGACCGTGGATTTGCCTGCGGTCCCCACCTACAGGCTTAGACCGGCACAACCATTCGCCGGCTGACCTTCACTTCTGCGTCACCCCATAGCTTAAAACGCAACTCTACAAGTACAGGAATTTTAGCCTGTTTCCCATCGGCTACGCCTTTCGACCTCGCCTTAGGACCCGACTAACCCTGGGAGGTTTAGCCTTCCCCAGGAAACCTTAGGCTTACGGTGAGCAGGTTTCTAGTCCTGCTTTATCGCTACTCGTTCCGACATAATCTCTTCTCTGACATCCAGTCAGCCTTACAGCCAACCTTCGGCTCTCAGAGAATGCTCCCCTACCGTCCGCCAGAAGCGGACCCATAGCTTCGGTGCCATGCATAGTCCCGTACATTATCGGCGCAAAATCACTGGACTAGTGAGCTGTTACGCACTCTTTAAATGATGGCTGCTTCTGAGCCAACATCCTAGCTGTTTGAGTAATTCCACATCCTTTACCACTTAGCATGACTTGGGGACCTTAGCTGATGGTCTGGGTTGTTTCCCTTTTGGCAATGAAGCTTATCCCCCACTGCCTGACTCCCGGAGACCATTTTACGGCATTCGGAGTTTGGTTGGGTTTGGTAGCCTTGTAGGGCCCCTAGCCCATCCAGTGCTCTACCTCCGCAAAACTGAACTCCGAGGCTAACCCTAAAGTTATTTCGGGGAGAACCAGCTATTTCCAGGTTTGATTGGCCTTTCACCCCTATGCACAGCTCATCCCCCAGTTTTTCAACACTGGTGGGTTCGGACCTCCAGTTCGTTTTACCGAACTTTCATCCTGGCCATGCATAGATCACCTGGTTTCGGGTCTACGCCCTGCCACTAAGTCGCCCTATTAAGACTCGCTTTCGCTACGGGTGCGCCAGGGTTTGGCTTACCCTTGCGACAGAGCAGTAACTCGTCGGATCATTATTCAATAGGCACGCCGTCAGTCCAGAGCCTCCGAAGAAGCTCCTTTCCTCCGACCGCTTGTAGGCACACGGTTTCAGGTACTATTTCACTCCCCTCCCGGGGTACTTTTCACCTTTCCCTCACGGTACTTGTTCACTATCGGTCACAGAGTAGTATTTAGCCTTACCAGATGGTCCTGGCAGATTCGAACAGGATTCCTCGTGTCCCGCCCTACTTGGGAGCTCCGACGGGAGCCACATGCATTTCGATTACGGGGCTGTCACCTTCTCCGGCAGACCTTTCCAGGTCTTTCATCTATACATGCGGTTTGTAACTCCCTGGCCCATCTGTCACCAGACCAGTCGGTTCCCACGACCCCGGTAGCACAACGCTGACAGGCTTTAACGTGCAGACCGGTTTAGGCTGATCCCCGTTCGCTCGCCGCTACTTAGGGAATCACAATTGTTTTCTTTTCCTGCAGGTACTAAGATGTTTCAGTTCCCTGCGTTCGCCTCGTACACCTATGTATTCAGCGCACGATGATCCGCCTTGCAGCGGACCGGGTTTCCCCATTCGGAGATCTCCGTCTCAAGGATTGTTTACATCTAAACGGAGCTTATCGCAGTTAGCCACGTCCTTCATCGCCTCTCTGTGCCAAGGCATCCACCGAGTGCCCTTAGTAGCTTAACCGAAAAACCTACTTAAGAGCATTCACTATTTCTGCTATTGAACACAGCCTATTGGAAGATACTCGTTACGTATCTTTTAGATACTATGAAGTTGTCAAAGAGCATTGGGGTCATCAAAGACCCCTTATTTATACATACGAGCTATTGCCTCGTGTCGTCACATGGAGATGACCGGGATCGAACCGGTGACCTGTGGCTTGCAAAGCCACCGCTCTCCCAACTGAGCTACATCCCCGATAATCGCTTCTAACAAATGGGCCTAGGTGGAGTTGAACCACCGACCTCGCGCTTATCAGGCGCGCGCTCTAACCAACTGAGCTATAGGCCCGAATACTATGCCTTGCCTACTCGCCTGACAGGCGATGTTATTTATTCTAAATAGCCACCTGAGCAAGAGAAGCGCCTTATGGCACTATGCCGATCGACTTAGGTTATGGGTGAATCCACCGACGGCGGACTCACGACACACCGTGCTCCTTAGAAAGGAGGTGATCCAGCCACAGCTTCCGCTACGGCTACCTTGTTACGACTTAGCCCCAGTTGCCAGTATCACCTTAGGCGCCGCCCTCCTTGCGGTTAGGCAAACGACTTCGGGTGCTCCCAACTTCCGTGGCTTGACGGGCGGTGTGTACAAGGCCCGGGAACGTATTCACCGCTGCCTGCTGATCAGCGATTACTAGCGATTCCTACTTCATGGAGTCGAGTTGCAGACTCCAATCTGAACTGAGGCCGGTTTTTGGGATTAGCTCCACCTCACGGTATTGCGACCTTCTGTACCGGCCATTGTAGTACGTGTGTAGCCCTGGGCATAAGGGCCATGAGGACTTGACGTCATCCCCACCTTCCTCCAGCTTATCACCGGCAGTCTCCATAGAGTCCCCAGCATGACCTGATGGTAACTATGGACAGGGGTTGCGCTCGTTGCGGGACTTAACCCAACACCTCACGGCACGAGCTGACGACAGCCATGCAGCACCTGTGCAAGGGCCCCCGAAGGGGAAACCGGCTTTCACCGGTGATCCCAAGCATGTCAAGCCCAGGTAAGGTTCTGCGCGTTGCCTCGAATTGAACCACATACTCCACCGCTTGTGCGGGCCCCCGTCAATTCCTTTGAGTTTCAGCCTTGCGACCGTACTCCCCAGGCGGGGTACTTAATGCGTTAGCTTCGGCACCGAGGGAGTCGATACCCCCGACACCTAGTACCCATCGTTTACCGCTTGGACTACCAGGGTATCTAATCCTGTTTGCTCCCCAAGCCTTCGCGCTTGAGCGTCAGTATCAGGCCAGAGAGCCGCCTTCGCTACTGGTGTTCTTCCAGATATCTACGCATTTCACCGCTACACCTGGAATTCCGCTCTCCTCTCCTGTACTCAAGGCCATCAGTATCGAATGCAGGCTGACAGTTAAGCTGCCAGTTTTCACATCCGACTTGAAAGCCCGCCTACGCGCCCTTTACGCCCAGTAAATCCGAACAACGCTTGTCCCCCCCGTGTTACCGCGGCTGCTGGCACGGAGTTAGCCGGGACTTCCTCTGCGGGTACCGTCAGGTACAGGGCAGTGACTCCCCGTACGTTTCTTCCCCACTGACAGGGTTTTACACTCCAAGGAGCTTCATCACCCACGCGGCGTTGCTGCGTCAGACTTTCGTCCATTGCGCAATATTCCCTACTGCTGCCTCCCGTAGGAGTCTGGGCCGTATCTCAGTCCCAGTGTGGCCGGTCACCCTCTCAGGTCGGCTATCCATCGTCGCCTTGGTGGGCCATTACCTCACCAACAAGCTAATGGAGCGCGGACTCATCCCCAAACGGCAGGTTGCCCCACCTTTGACCGCCAAATGATGTCACCCGGCGATGTTATCCGGTATTAGACCTCCTTTCGGGGGATTATCCCAGATTCAGGGGTAGATTATCCACGTGTTACTCACCCGTTCGCCACTTTACTCACCCAATTTCAACCGAAGCTGAAGCCAGATTTTCTCGTACGACTTGCATGTATTAAGCACGCCGCCAGCGTTCGTTCTGAGCCAGGATCAAACTCTCCACAACATATTATGTTTTGAATTTCCTTGTCCTGTCTCCTGAAACGCTCCTATTCGGATACGTTATTCAAGATTTACAAGAACCTCGGATATTGACGTCCCAAGATTTCATCAATCTTGAGATTGCGACATAATCCAAAGGCCCGCTTCTCTTGCATTCAGAGTGGCTATTAAGTTGTCAAAGAACAAAGCTTCCGAAAAAAATTGCCTGACATTACGCCCGGCAAAAGGTACAACTAACGCTTGCTGCCGCTAATGTCAAGTCATTTTTTTAGGTATTCGCATATCTTTTCCTTCTTAATATACGGCAAATCGTTCGAAAATGCAAACATAAATCGCTAAAATTCTCTTCGCTAACTCTCTCTTCGAGCCAATTGGCCATCATCTGATATCGGCAGCCAATGATGAAGCTTTACCCCCATTTCACCATCCCCCCGCCGGAACCTGCGCCAGTCAGGTAAGAACCCGCAACTAACTGCTCGCCCAGCGGAGCCCTGGATCATCCCCCAGACCCTGGAGCAAACCCAACCGTACATCCGGTGCAGTTTCTACAGACTTGCTTTTCCCCTAAACAAGTGGTATGCTTAAGTCGTTCATACAGTAGACACAGATATCGCCGATGAAGGAAAGTGGGAGGTAAATTATGTTGAGAACATTTACACTGTTGGTTGGGTCATTGCTCTGCCTCTTATCAACCGGCTGCTCAGAGAAAGCCGTCAATCCCCCGGACAATCCCCCGCGCAAACTGACCGCGGTCGAAGAGAGTATAGTTGAATCCGATAACAAGTTCGGGCTCAAGCTCTTCAGGGAAATCGTCAAAGGGGATGAAGACTCTAATGTCTTTATTTCACCTCTGTCGGTCTCGATAGCTCTCGGTATGACTTACAATGGCGCAAACGGCGCTACCGAGGAGGCGATGCGGACCACGCTCGAGCTGGCCGGCCTGACGGAGCAAGAGATAAATGAGTCGTATCAAAGCCTAATCGATCTGCTAACGCAGCTTGATCCTAAGGTGATCTTTGAAATCGCCAACTCAATCTGGTGCCGGGAGGGGTTCCCGGTCAAAGAGGAGTTTATCAATCTCAACCGAACGTATTTCGATGCCGAAGTCGCGTCGTTGGACTTCTGCAAACCGGATGCCTCGAAAACGATTAATAGTTGGGTCGACGAGAAAACGCACGGGAAAATAACGAAAATCGTGCCTGACGAGATCGATGCAGAGACGGTCATGTTTCTCATCAATGCCATTTACTTCAAAGGCACCTGGACATACGAGTTTGACGAGGAAGATACGCGGGAGGATTGGTTCACCCTACCAGATAGTTCTCGAGTCCGGTGTCAGATGATGACACAGGAAAACGAATTCTCATACTTTGAAAATGATCTTTTCCAGGCAATTGACTTACCTTATGGCGACGAAAAGTTCAGTATGACTGTCTTTCTCCCCAAGCCGGATGTTGGCGTTGATTCGCTTGTCAGCAAATTCAACCAGGACAACTGGTATATTTGGCTAGGTAGTTTTGCAATGGATACAGGTAATCTGTATTTGCCAAAGTTTACACTGGAGTACAAAATCACACTGAATGACGTCCTCACGGCATTGGGAATGGGAATCGCCTTTGATAAACTTCAAGCGGATTTTGGTGGAATCGCTGACCTGACTGAGCTCTTGGGGAATCTTTATATCAGCAAAGTACTACACAAGACATACATAAAGGTGGATGAAGAAGGCACAGAGGCCGCGGCGGTTACGTCTGTAGAGGTGGGTGTTACAGCATTTCCACCGAGACCGAGCGGTTTCGTGATGCGAGTCGATCGGCCGTTTGTTTTTGCGATTCGCGAGAATCATTCACAGACAATACTGTTTATGGGCAAGATCGTAGAACCGGTATCCTAGCTACAGACTCATTTTAGCATCTGAGGCGTCACCATCCAGCCAACCCGCCAGTTGCCTGAACTATCTGCTGTCAGGCAAACAACCCCACTGTTCTGAAATGTTATGACACTTTTGGCTTTATCCCTGCAGACCAATGTCGCTGACAGTTTGTCAAGGTGCGGAAGATGCCCGACCAGCATGATATCCTCGGTCTCCCCCGCTATTCGGTTTTCACAGATCGAGGGATCGGCAAGTGGTTCCAGACCTTCGATTGCTGTAACGCCATTTGGCGGATTCAAATGCTGTGCGAATATCTCGGCTGTCTGTTGTGCTCTGGTTTTGCCGCTGTGAACAATGCGACTGACCTTGATGGTAGTAGACTCAGCCACGAAAGCGGCTACCTTCTCAACGTCCGCCCGTCCTTTGTCCGAAAGAGAACGCTGAGGATCTTTCTCTGCTGTTTTGGCTTCGCCGTGTTGTACAAGGTATAAATTCATCGGTACTCCCTCCGAACTCGATGTTTAGTTTTTACCTACATCCAGGGTCAAATAATCCTTTCGGTTGGTGGGTTGAAAGCTTCTTTCAAGGGCTCATTCTCTGGCTGAAGTATATAATGATATGGCAATGTACTTTAAGAGCTACTCTAAGATTAGTCGGCAGCGCTGTAGTCACAAAATTGTCCTTAATTGTCCACAGATTACCTTGAAAAGCTCGCGGGCGATGAGAAGATGCCCCTCAGCAGTTGGATGGCAATGATCGATAAAGAGCTTGTCGCCTCCGTTCTCTCTGAAGACGCTCGGAAGGTCAACCACCACCACGTTCGACCGACCCTTCAGCTCATCGATCTTATCCCAGTAATCCCTCTTGATTCGTAACGAGAGGTAATCGGCCTGCAAAGCTGAATCAAGGTACTTGAAAGCTGTGTTGCTCGTGTCCTTTAGCAAGCTCACATCGGCGTCATCCATGAACAGGTAGTTGATGCCAACGTTGTACAGAAACGGCGAACCGGCGGCCTCAACAGCAAGGTCTGAACCACGTGGTGGCCGCTCAACGAAGATTTCGCGAGCTCTGTGCAGGTAGTAGTCTGCCTGCTCAAATTGCCCATTTTCCCAGAATGAAACGCCGAGGTTGTTGAAAACGATCGGATTGTCACGCTCCATTGCCAGCCTTCGAATGTAATGCTCAATTGCTTGCACTGGACTTAGCGAATCTGCATGAGCAGAGCGATAGACCGTTCTGGTAAATTTGTCTCCATGGCCGTACAATTGATGGAAAAGGTTGTCACTCAGACAATATTTGATCTCTCGACCCAAAATATCCGCCATTGCATCTGGCAGAATGGCTCGACCGCTCCCACCGGTGATATGGGTAAATACCTTGAATTGAAGTCCGGCTGGCCACAAGTATCGTACTGGCGGTTTTAGAATTACTAACCGGCAGTTATGCTTAGCGCATCCATCAGCGATTCTCCGCAGGTTCTCACCGAATCTGTCCGGCCCGACCCTGACCTTAAGCAACCCGACATCCTCACTCCTTCCACCGAAATGCTCAACAAGAATGCCCCTCAACAGCCTGTAGATGGCAAGATGGGAGGCCAATCTCCGGACATCCTTCAGCTGTTGGGCTTCCAGCAGTTCCCTGTCAGAGAACGGTCCAGAAATCGAGGCGTCATTGTTGCCGCAGTAGAGTATGACCAGGTCCGGCTTGTAGACCCATCCTTTGAGATTGAGAAAGCGGGCTAACTGCTCACTGGTGTAACCTGAAACAGCCGCGTTGACCACCTCGACTTCCTTGCCCTCCTTATACTCAATTTGCAGGAAGCGCTTGAGCAGCTCACCAAAGGCAAGTTTGCGTGACTTGAGTCCTATGCCAACCGGAGAGGAATCGCCCAACAGGAGGATGCGAAAGGTATGTAGAGCCTTTTCGCGAGATACTTCGTCGCCGATAAGATGATCCGAGTTGGTCTTTATCAGGGGATTATTCAAGTTTGCTTTGAATCTCCAGAGCAGGTCCGGATCCGGTTCGTTCCAGTCAAACAGCGATGCAAAAAACTCCGCTTGCCAACCTGCTTGATGAGCAGGAGCTTCGACACTGGAAGAGAGATTAGCTTCGAGTAATCGCGCCGCAGATTCAAGAAGCACGAAAACAACGACAAATACGAGCGCCGAGAAAACGAACTTCCTCTTCACCATTATCCTCCGAGGTGGACAGCGGTCGATTCAACAACAGTCAAAGTAGGAAACGGGCTTCTGTTTGTCAAAGTCTACGCGTATCGACTGCGGAGCATATCGCCTTGCTCATGAGGTGAAGCTTGTGACTCTCTATATAGTGACGTATAATAGTGCGAGGCCAGAAACCGGAGCAGTGATGATCCATTTCCCAATAAGCGACATTGAGACCTTCTGGTGGCTGCCGCCGGTGGTAGCCTTCGTTATTTCATGTCTGACAGCGACTGGCGGACTCTCGGGGGCTTTTTTACTTCTACCGTTCCAGGTGAGTATTCTGGGGTTCACCGGACCAGCCGTTAGCCCAACCAACCTGGTGTTCGGTGTTATCGCCATTCCTAGCGGTGTTTACCGTTACTATCGTGAAAAGCGGATGGTCTGGCCTCTGGCAGGAACAATCATTATTGGGGCTATGCCTGGGTTGTTCCTGGGGGCGATTATCCGCGTCACTTACCTTCATGAACTCGGATCATTCAAACCGTTTGTAGGATTCGTCCTCGCTTATATCGGCTTTTGCCTGTTCAAAGACGTTCTACTCAAACGTAAAGAGCAAATGGCAAAGCCGGCCACATCAGCTCAATTCACAGTAACTTCCCCTTTTTTCAGCATGCGGCAGGTCGGCTATGAATTCAATGGAGAAAGGTACGCTGTTCCAACGTGGGGCATATTTGGCCTCAGCTTTATCGTCGGGATAATCAGCGGCGTCTACGGCATCGGCGGAGGCGCCATCATAGCTCCCTTCCTTGTGACTATTTTCGGCCTGCCGGTGTATACTGTAGCCGGGGCGACTCTGTTGGGCTCGTTTGTAAGCTCGATCATGGGGGTGGTGTCTTATGCCATTGTTGCCCGATTGTATTCAACTTCTGGGTTAGCTATAACGCCCGACTGGTTACTTGGAACGCTTTTCGGAATTGGAGGGGCAGCGGGAATGTATGTCGGGGCGCGGCTGCAACGCTTCGTGCCTGCCAGGCTGATAAAGGCATTTCTGGCATTGTGCGTTCTCTCCATTGCGATCACCTACATTTCACAACTGTTTTCATAGGTTGCTCGCTCTCTTGAGCTTCATCTCATCGACATACAGTCACATTTTTATCCCCCATGAAGCTTGTCGTGCTACTGAAACTTCAGTACCTTAACTACGTTTACAGAACATAATGGTCGATATACCGGATCTTCCGGTGGATAACATTCTGGAGGAGTTATGAGGAACCTGTTGGTAATCTTGTGGGTATCTATCATCGCCGCAGGCAATGCGTTCTGCGCCGAAGAAGCGAGACTGCTTCGCTTTCCTGACGTCCATGCGGACAGGATCGCTTTCGTCTATGCCGGGGACATCTATACAGCGCCCCGCAAAGGTGGGCAGGCCATGCGCCTGACCAGCCACGAGGGCCTGGAGCTTTTCCCCAAGTTTTCCCCTGACGGTAGACAAATCGCGTTCATTGGACAATACGATGGAGATGCGGCGGTCTATGTAATGCCTATTGAAGGCGGCGAACCAAAGCGTCTGACCTACCATCCGGGTATCCAGCGTACGAGCGAGCGCTTTGGCCCGGAAAATATCGTCATGGGGTGGCATCCGAACGGGCAGAAAGTTCTCTTTCGGTCCCGTAAGGAGGCCAACGACTGGTGGGATGGTCGGGCATACCTGGTCGACACGGCAGGCGGTCTTCCGGAGCCGCTGCCAATGTATTCAGCCGGTTTTACCAGCCTTTCACCGGATACCAGGAAAGTCGCCTACTGCCCCATCTCCCGTGATTTTCGGACATGGAAACGATACAAAGGCGGAATGGCGCAGGATGTCTGGATTTTCGATCTGAATAGCTACGACGCCAAGAAGATCACCGACTGGATCGGCACTGACAACATGCCGATGTGGTACCGGGATAAGATATATTTCAACTCCGACCGCACCGGCACTTTGAACATCTTTTGTTACGATGTAAACACTGGAGAGAGCCGCCAGGTGACCAAGTTCTCAGAATATGATGTCCGCTGGCCAAGCCTCGGCCCCGACGGCATCGCCTTCGAGAATGGAGGCTTCATCTATGTGATCGATCTTCCTTCGGAGGTTCTGCACCAGGCGACTATATATCTTACCGGAGATCGTCATACGATGCGGACTGAATTCGTCAAGGTAACTGATAAAGTCCGTGGCGCAGACATCTCCCCTGACGGCAAGCGAGCCACCTTCTGCGCCCGGGGTGAAATATTCACGGTCCCGGCCAAGGAAGGAAACACCAGAAATCTCACTAACAGTTCCGGCTCCAATGACAGAAGCCCCGAATGGTCCCCTGACGGCAAATGGATCGCCTACATTTCCGACAGCACAGGTGAGGAAGAGCTATACATCGTATCCCATGACGGCAAGGAAACCGTCAGGCTCACTACCGACGGTCACTGCCACAAGTACCAACCCCAGTGGTCGCCCGACAGTAAGACGCTTGCTTTCTCTGACAAGGAGCTCAACCTCTACTATGTCAATGTAGAAAGCAAGAAACTTGTCAAAATCGACAAGGCCGACCGCAACGAGGTACGTCGCTTCGCCTGGTCGCCCGACAGCAGATACCTGGCTTATACCAAGAGAGGGGAAAACAGAATAACGTCAATTTTTATATATTGCTTCGACGACGGGTCGATCCATCAGGTCACGCCCGGATTCACGGATGACTACCAACCAGCCTTCGACCCTGACGGCAAGTATCTCTATTTCCTTTCAGAAAGGAACTTCAACCCGATAATGGGTTCCTATGAATCCCAGTTTGTAAACAACGCTATCACGAACCTTTTTCTGATTCCCCTGACCGCCGATGAGAAATCACCCTTTGCCCCCAAGAGCGATGAAGTGGAAATAGTGGCTAAGGAGGATGAAACGAAAAAGGACGAAAAGGAGGAAGAGAAGAAAGAAGAGAAAGAAAAGAAGAAGGAGCCGGTTGAGGTCAAAATAGACTTTGAGGGAATCTTTGACCGGGAAGTGGCGTTTGACCTTCCGGCCGGGAACTACGGATCGCTGTCAGCGATATCCGGCGCCGTTTTCTACACCTCGTATCCAATCTATGGTCTCCAAGGCAAAGTGGGCGACGCGCAGACAACATTACACAAATACGATCTAAAGGAAGAGAAGGACAACGAGTTTGCCTCCGGTGTGGACGGGTGTCTCCTTTCAGCCAACAGGGAAAAGGCCTTGCTCCGGAAGGCTGGGGACTTCTATATCACGTCGACCTCAGATAAGAAAGCGAGCTTTGAGGATAATAAACTGGACCTCTCGCACCTTGAGATGCGCCTGGATCGCCGGGCCGAGTACCGCCAGATGTTCGATGAGGTCTGGCGAATGGAGCGCGATTTCTTCTATGATGAGAACATGCACGGGGTCGATTGGAATAATATGTACAAGCGATACAACGTGCTGTTACCTTATGTGAATAATCGCTTTGATCTCACGTACATAATCGGTGAAATGATCGGTGAGCTTGCCTGCTCGCACACTTACTGCGGCGGTGGAGACAGACCAAGGATTTCCGGAAGTAAGATCGGTTTGCTGGGGGTTGATTTTGAGGTTGACCCCAAGAACAACCGTATCCGCATTGCGCATATCCTTCAGGGCGAAAACTGGGACGAAGCCCTGCAGTCTCCCCTGCTTGAACCGGGGCTGGATGTCAAGCCGGGCGACTATCTTCTGGCCATCGACGGCAGGGAAATCACGGCCGATGTCAATCCCTATTCACTGACAGAAAAAACCGTCGGCAAGACAATCACCCTGACAGTCAACAGCAAACCTGAGACGCAGGGAACACATGAGGTGACAGTTAAACCAATCGCTTCCGAGGAGGCGCTCCGCTACTACAATTGGGTAAAAGATCGGCAGCGGCACGTCGATTCGGCATCTAACGGCCAGATCGGGTATATACACATTCCGGATATGGATAGCTACGGGCTGGTACGATTTAGTAAAATGTTTTACCACCAATTACGCAAGCCAGGGTTGATTATTGATGTCCGCTACAACGGCGGGGGCTGGGTATCGGGCCTTATTCTGGAGCGGTTACGGCGGAAAGTGGTCGCCATGCACGCCTCCCGCACCTTTGCCGAAGGCCCTGGGCCGGGAACAGGGATCAACGCCCATATGATTACCCTGCTGAATGAGTTCTCTTGCTCCGATGGGGACTATTTCCCATACTTCTTCCGCCAATATAAGCTCGGCCCACTCATGGGGAAACGTTCGTGGGGCGGGGTTATCGGGATTCGAGGTTACCGCCCACTCATTGACGGTGGCTACTACACGGCGCCTGAATTCAGCATCTACAACCTCGAGGGAAAATGGGTTATGGAGAATCATGGGGTCGAGCCGGATATCGAAGTGGAGAATTTACCAGGCCGGTTGGTTCGTGGCTATGATGACCAGCTTGACCAAGCCATCGACTACCTGCTCGCTAAGCTCAAAGAAGAGCCAAAGACCTTACCCCCCCAACCGGACCCGCCAACTCCGCGGTAATTCTTAACTGTGCAGGGACAACCGGGGAAGGGTCGTGTTTTTCGCTGGGCAACGGTTTGAAGCCAAGTCCGTTTTGCTGCTGCGCAGTGGTGAGTAGCTTGTACTCACCGCTGCGTCGGTCGTTGCCTCAATGAGAGACTCTTAAAACGTATGGGAAGGGAATATCTTTCTACTAATTACACCACATCCGCAGACCGCATGGCGAATGCATTTACCCTGTCACAGTCACGGGCAGTCTGGGGGCGGTCCGCTCAGAAACAGGTAAGTAACAAGATAAGTGATATCGGCCACGTTTATTCCACCAAGGCCGTCAACATCAGCAACGCTTAGCGGATAGGGGGCCGGTCCACCGCAGAAAAGGTAACTGACTAGGGAAGTCAGATCATCCGTGAAAGGTCCAAGGCCATTGCCGTTAATATCGCCGCATTGGTAGAACGCCACCTGACCTGGAACAACGAAGGGCTGATACTCCGTATATCCGGCATCCAGAAAGAGCGACTTGCCGATGTGACTCGTAGTATCAAGACTCTCGGCGCCAAGCCCTGAAACATGACTGAAATACAAGTTGACTATCGGCCCATACCCCGGCTCAAGCGGTGGTGCGCCTGCGCCGTCGTCAGGAATGAAATCCAGGATGATCTTCTGGTTCGCCGGATCAAAAACGCTCAGCCACACCCTCTCAAAGTAGTCTGAGCGACAGGAGTCAGTGTTAAAGCTATCGTAGTCCAGTTCAACCGACCCATTCCAGGTTACGGGAAGAGTGAAATGATACATGGGGTGAGCGTTCCTGAGGTACACGGGAATCTTGATCGTCTCACCATAGATGATAGCGTAGTTTGTATCGGGAAATCGGAGAGTATCGGCCAGAAGTACGATCATATTTTTGTTTGTCCGATTGTGCCAACCATCGGGCTGAACGTTTTCCAAATAAATATCAAAAGCCCCTCCATCATAAAACGTGTGCTCCGGATTCTGCATGAAGGAGCTATCTCCGTCCCCAAAGCGCCAGAGCCATTGAGAGGCCCCTGCGGAGCTATCGGTGAACTGTACTGCCAGAGGAACCCAGCCAACTGTCGTGTCGGCATAAAAGTCAACGAACGGCAGATTCGTATTGCCATAAAGAAGATTTGATACATCCCAGTTGGCCACGGCAAGGTCATTCTTGAATGAGTACTGGTAGCAGATGATGATCTCAGCGGTGGGTGCCTGACCCAGAGAAACCCACCCGGAGACCAGATCGTAACAGTAGTCCCCATCGCTCAATGGAAAACCGTCGACAATTACTGAATCGACAGAATAGAGAGGGTGGTGCTTTACGTAGAAGAGCTTTCGCGAGGCGGGCGGATAGATAGTATCCGCTCTCATCTCTACTCCGTCACGGTCGATATCAACCCAGGCCAGTTCCTCAACAACCGTTGACAGAGCGGCCTGCCAAACGGGAGCAAAAGTAAAGCTGCCACCGACGTTTTCATAGACACGGGGTCTGTCCCACCACCTTCCAGCAGCCAAATCATCATCACCATCATTGTCGTAGTCGTAGAGGGAAAGGGCCGAGCCATAGCCGCCGTTAGAAGACTGCCAACCATAATCAGGGTCCAGGGTGCCGGCGCCGTTATTGTAATAGACGCGGTAATAACCCCCTCCCCCACCTTGATTGTTGTAGGCTATAATAAGATCAAGCCAAGCGTCGCCGTTAACATCACCGAATATCAGGGTGTTGGCTGGGGCCACATCGTTTGACTGCCAGGACGGAGACGTTTCCAATGTCCCCGAATTGTTGTAATAGATCGCCGCCGCAACATCATCGTAGCAGAAAGCTAAGTCAAGGTCACCATCGTTGTCAACATCACCCCACGTAACATCCATTCCTTCCGTGGCAGCCGCTGACTGCCATCCCGGTACTGCCTGTAAAGCGCCGTCCACATTGAAAAAAACCATGTCCCGCTCTTGAATAGCACCATACCCCTCGCCGGTTGCAAAGGCTAAATCAAGGTCGCCATCACTGTCGACATCACCTAAAGCACACGAAAAAGAATAAATGCTGTCCGTATACCAGACGGGAGCAGCGCTCGGCAAACCGCCAAGATTAAAGTAGAGATTGGATAGACCTGGAGTATCAAAGCCGTACACACCGAGATAGTTGGCGACGGCGAAATCAGGAAAACCGTCATCATCGATATCACCCACGGCGCAATGACCGGAGTATTCCGCGTTGGCCGAATACCAGGAGGCTCCAACGCTGGAAAGCGAACCATATCGAGAAATGTAGATTGTGTTTGTAGCAAGAGCCATATCATTGCCATTGGAAAAGAAGACATCAATATAGCCATCATTATTGCAGTCGCGCCAGATCATCCCAGTCGAGTACACACCGGATTCCAAAGACTGCCAAAAGGGATCATGGTCTATTGGTACTTGAGCAATGGCTTGACCGGCCGGCATCGCAAGCAATATAAAAAGCGCTGTGATCATAGATTTGTTTATCTGCATAAGCACTCTCCGCCGAGATTCTTCTGGTGTACTAAGAAGTATCCAATGGTAATATAACAGTAATGCCCAGATTTCCAAGCCCGATCTCACTCAGTGGCTCTTTTGGATATTCATACCGCCGATAGACGGTCATTGCCTTTCATCGACATACGTTGCCGACAAGTATTTGCCCACCTGGGCAAGGTTTTCCCTCAGTTGTGGCGGAGATAAGACCTCTGCATCTGCCCCAAATCCCAAAAGCCAGCGCTGGATTTCCTCAAGCCCCCGGGTAACAACTTTGTACATAACCTCATCTTGGCCAACTCGTTCGATCGACTCACCGGGATGATGCCTGCCCGACAACACCACACGAGCCGCGACTCCCCTAAACCTGACAGCCACCTCAACAGGCTCCCCGCTGAATAGCTGCCAGCTTCCTTCGAAATAGGTTTTCGGATTGATGTCGTCGCGCTTGTTGAACTTTTCATCGAGAATCCTCAGGTGCGCGACCCGGTCAATTCGAAAGGTCCTGAAATCCTGCCGCAGCCGGCAGAAAGCAACAAAGTAAAAGGCCCTGCCCCGAAAGATAATGAAGTATGGCTCTATGATTCTCTTGCTGGCACCTGACTGAATCGAGTCATACTCCAGCTCAAGACACCGCCAGGATGTAATGGCTTCTTCGATGATCCCGTAGAACTTTTCCCCTCTTTTCTGCTCCGCTGAAGTAGCGATCTCAATGCTCATTGTCTCGGGTGTGAATCTCTCCTTCTTTTTCACCGAGTCCGACAAGCCGGCTTCCACTTTGGCCTTCACCCTTCTCAGCGCAGCCTGATATTTGGCGGTTCTGGACAGAGGTGAGGAATCCAGGGCCAGCTTGAGAGAATGATACTCATCAAAATCAAAGTTAAGCGGCGGCAGGAAGTTTCCGGACGCCAGCTTGTACCCATTGTCATAATATATGGGAACATTGGCCTCCGAGAGAGCCACGATATCGCGATATATCGACCGTTCCGTAACCCCGCATTCTTCAGCGAGCTTGCGCGCATTCAAGTTCCTGCGTGCTCTCAGCAAATTCAGTATATAGAGCAACCTGTCATACTTGGACATTCTCACGGCCACTACCTCCAATGGGGATAACATCAATATAGCTAAAAAACACTCTCAATTCAATATGGGAAGTTCCCCACTGCGGTGGCTGCCCCGCAACGCAATAGTCTATGGAGCCGCCCCCATACTCGCTATCCAACGCCATGAGCTTCAGGCGGTTACAATGTCTTACCAGCTCCGGCATCCCCTTTGCACAATCCAGCAAAAGAAACACAGAAGTAACCCAAAAGTAGCAATTGAGCATCGGGGGAAACTATGGCAAGAAAACGAAAAAGGAAAACGGGCCTAACAGAGGTTTTTTGGGATTCCCTCCTCTTCAAGTTCGGCGCCAAGCTCTTTCTGGGTCTGGCCGTTATTATCACCTTCCTGACCCTGGCGCAGTGCACCATAAAAAAACCGGAATCCCCACAGTGGAATACCAAGCTGACCGTCCCTGTCGTAAACAGGACCTACCCCATGGAGGAACTGATCGGCAAGATAGATCAGGAAGGGCTCGATATCGACTCCTCCGGGGCGGTTACTTACTCCATCACCAAGGACCTCGATACAGTCCAACTCGATGAAGATCTGCTCTCGACCTCGGATATATCATATGTAGCATCGGAACAAGTGGGAACCGTCAGCCTTACCCCTCCAGACATCGACCCGGTTACAGTGAGCCTTTCTTCGATCGGCGGTCTGGCCAGCTCGCTGCCTGGCGACAGCGCCTTTGTGCCAAGCACAGGTTTTGACCTGTACAACGACATGCCTACAATCGCCAGTTTCCTTCAAGTCACTATATCAAACGGACAAGTAGACATAGTGGTGGACAACGGCCTGGGCATCAGTCTGGACACAGTGATCGTGGAAATCTACGATGTCGCCAACGGCGTCACAGTGGTAACCGACACCTTCTCAGCAGCAATCACAAGCGGCACAACCGGCTCACTACCCATATCGTTGGACGGGAAAACGGTCTCGGGCTCGCTGCGAGTCAATTCCCACTGCTACACGACCGGCGGCACTGTCGACTCAGCCTCGAGCCGGTATGTCAGCACCGACCTAGTCTTTAGCGACAGTCTCGAAGTCTCATCGGCTATTGCAGAGATACCCGCGCTGACACGCAACTTCTCCCAGCAGGCGACACTCAGCGAAAGCGATCGCATTGACACCGCCAGTCTCACTGACGGAAACCTGGACATTACAATCCTCAACAGCACGAATCTGAACGCCAATCTGACAGTCACTATTCCCGACATTGTCTCACCATCAGGTCAGCCGCTGATGATTGACCGTAGTGTCCTTCCCCAGCAAAACACGGTAGTGAATCTGAATCTCGACGGCTACCGCCTGATTCCCAGCGACCTCATAGTTCCACAGGACATTGACATCAATGTAACCGCTTCAGTGCCCGGAACAGGGCAGCAAGTGGAAATCGATCAATCGGATAGCTTCCTCGTGCAGGCCGATTTGTCTTCGATGACATTCGGTTCAGTCACCGGTGTTTTTGATAGCGCCACCGCCAGCTTTGAGGAACTTGAACAGGACATTGATGTACCTACGGGATTCGATTCGATACAGTTTGTCTCGGCCATTGTCACTCTTGAAATTGAAAATGGTATTAACCTGCCCGGCTACCTCGATATTCAACTACACGGTGACAATGGTAAAAACCTGAATTTTACCGGGCACATCACCGCTGGGGGACAGGATAGCACCACTCTCAGTACTATCAGCGACAGCACCGTCGCCGACTTTCTTTCACCTCTCCCTTCGCACGTTGATCTTTCCGGCTCGGCGATTCTCGGGGACGGCGCCTACCAAGGGACAATAGAGATCGGCGATTTCATTTTTGCCCGAGTGAAGATATTCGCTCCGGTGGAAGTGATTATCAATGACTCTCGCATTGAGACGGATATCGAGAGCGAAGAGATCGATCAGGATGATATTGATATTATCACCGATCACTTCATCGAGGGACGCTTCATATACAACATCATCAACCATCTGCCCCTTGGCGCCTATGTCAATATCTCTTTCAGCGGTGACTCAACCAGCCTCTATACGAACCCTATAAAGACGTTCGACTCTCTGTTTGTCACGTCCGCACCGGTATTACCCACAGGAATAGTCGGTGATACGGCATCCACCGGTTACCAGGAGATCTTTCTAGATAGCGCCGACGTGCGCCGCATCCTTGAGAATGACACCCTCTACATCGGGCAAGAGCTGTTCCTGGAAGGTTCTGGTGGCCAATCGATCAAACTAACGCAGGATGATTACATCACCGTAATCGGCCGCATCGAAGTCGAGTACCGCTTCGATGGAGAGTTCTAAGGAGGCGGCTATGAAAAAGCATACACATCACAGACAGTGCACCAGCCCCATGATCCCATCGGCTGCCGGGAACGAGATTTCAAGCGCTAAACGGCTGATACAAGCTATCATAATCCTGGCAGGAATCCTCGCTGTTCTTGTTCCGGCCAAAGTTGCTGCCGGCGGACGCGCCTCAGCCAAAGGCGTCGCGATGGGAGAGGCGTTTATCGGCTTAGCCACAGGCATCGATGCCGCGCGCTACAACCCGGCGAATCTCGGACTCTCTGGGTACCGTCAGACGGGACTGGAACTGGTCAGCCTTGGGGCCAACATCTCGAATAACTCTTTCACGCTTGGCGATTATAATAACTATTCGGGCGCTTTTCTAACAGATGGCGACAAGAACGATATCCTCAACGGTGTCCCTGATGAGGGACTCAGTATTGTAGCGGATATTGAGGCCTCGGCTCTGTCGTTGTCGGCAGGATCGTTCGTGTTTAGCGTCTCCGGCGTCGGTCTGGCTGACGCGAATGTGAATAGAGATATCATCGACCTGATCCTGAATGGCAATTCGTTCGCGGACACGATCCGCCTGACCGGTTCACATCTAGACGCAGTAGCGTACATCTCAGCCGGTCTCTCATACGGTACCTCTATTTACAAAATCGGTACCCGACAGTTGGCCGTTGGAGCCACGATCAAGTACCTCCGTGGTCTGGCTATTGAGCGCATCGTTGAGCTGGAAGGGATGACCGCCACTTATGAAACCGGCTTTGCCGGCAACGGTCGCCTTGTCTCCCGGACTGCCACGGGCGGTTCAGGGTACGCTCTCGATGTCGGTGCGGCGCTTCGGCTTAACGACAACTACACGGCAGGTGTACGCATCAAGAACTTCCTCAGCTCCCTTTCGTGGAGTAAAGAGACCGAGGAGCACGGCTACATCTTCAGTTTTGACACCATGACTGTGGACAATATGGAAGACGACTATGTAGTGTCAGACGACTACAGCAAGGATATACCCGGCTTCTCCACGAATCTTCCGTCGGTAATGACTTTAGGAATCGCCCGTACCTCTGGTTCCTTGTTGTGGGCGGTTGACTGGGAGCAGGGCTTCCGTCGGGCCGCTGGCGCATCGTCCAAGCCTCGCATATCGTTTGGCTTGGAATGGTGGCCGATTTCAGTCGCGCCGCTGCGAACCGGTTTTGCCACCGGCGGCAATAAGAACACCGCTCTCTCCTTCGGCTCCGGCATCAACCTGAAGCCGTTCTACCTCGATTTCGCAATGGTAACCGGCGCCTCGCTTTCTCCTTATTCGGCCAAAGGGTTAAACTTCGCACTCGCAACCGGACTACACTTCTAAGCAGGGATGGTCAGAATGCAAAGGGAAAATGCGTCGGGCATGAAATATCGGAGAATCCTCTTCAGTGGCATAACCGCTGCTCTTGTTCTAGCTGCCAGCGCAGCCGCGATGCCACCTCATCCTGGTCTGCTGGAGCGAGCCGCCGCCGGTGAAGCGCCTCTCCCCTACTACATCACACATCTGGATGGAATGCACAGTAAAGGAATCTGCACCGGCCGCAATATCTTTCTTCCGAAGGACACATGCAGCCTGGCTTCAGGTGCAAAGTCGCCAAATCTACCCGGTCAATTCAAAGCACTGGCAATTTTGGTTGACTTCACTGATCACCTGAGTTCGGTTCCCGCTTCATTCTTCGATTCCCTTATCTTCGGTTCAGTGGGCAACACGGTAGCCGACTACTATGATGAGGTCTCCTACGGACAGATAGATATGGTCACGGTAAACCTTCCCTCCTCCCTGGGCTGGCGTACAGCGCCGCAGACATATGATTATTATGTCAACGGTCGAAACGGAACAGGCGGGTACCCGCGCAATACCCAGAAACTCGTGGAAGAGTTGGTTGACCAGGTTGATCCTCTCGTTGATTTTGCCGATTATGACAATGACGGCGATGGCTACGTTGACATATTGATTGTTGTCCACAGCGGCACCGGGGCTGAGTACAGTGGCAGAAACGACGACATCTGGTCTCATGAGTGGGGTATTGTACCGCGCTATAAAGATGGGGTCTATATCTCCAGCTACACAGTGCAGCCTGAATTATGGTCCACCCCAGGCGATATGACGATTGGGGTCTACGCGCATGAGCTAGGGCATGGCTTCGGTCTGCCTGACCTGTACGATATCGACAACTCGTCAAACGGCATCGGCAAGTGGGGTATTATGTCCTACGGCAGTTGGTCGGGACCGACAGGCTTTGGTGAGTCTCCCGCTCATCCATGCGCCTGGAGCCGTATCCAGATGGGGTTAGCAACAGCAGTAAATGTCGCCGGCAATATCGATTCACAGGCAATCGGCAGCGTCGAGGACGGCGGGGCCATCTATCGCCTGTGGAACTCAGGCAATATCGGCGATGAGTATTTTCTTGTTGAGAACCGTCAGAAGACCGGTTACGATACTTATTTACCCGGGCCCGGACTGCTGGTCTGGCACATTGATGAGTCGAAATCGAACAACACCCAGGAATGGTGGCCGGGACAGCCAAACGACAACCATTACCTAGTCGCTTTGGAACAGGCTGACGGTCTTTACGAACTGGAACACAGATATGATCGCGGCGATGCCAGCGATCCCTTCCCCGGCACATTCGACATAACGACTTTTGATGCTTCAACTACGCCGAGTTCAAACTCGTATGCAGACAGCGTCTCCGGAGTCAAGATCGATAACATTTCTCCATCAGCACAGACAATGTACGCCGATCTGATCGTCGGACTCTCCGCCGGATCTGGCAATAATGACAATGAAACGCTCTTACCCGTGACAATAGAATTGTCACAGAACTACCCCAATCCCTTTAACCCGGCAACCACTATAAGCTTCACAACGTCACGGAGAACCAGGGCGACCGTTGAGATTTACAACCTTATCGGGCAAAATGTAAGAACATTGCTGAACGGAGAGGTGGACGCTGGAACAACAAGCGTCACGTGGGATGGGCATAACAACCACGGACACAAAGCGGCATCCGGCGTGTATTTCTACAAACTGACCGCGGGGAGCGCGCAACAGGTGAAAAAAATGATCCTGCTTCGATAAGCACTACGCCGTAGTCTCAATTGCGGGTAACTTCTTCCCTGGTTACCCCATTCAAAACCCCGGCCGGAACCGGTCGGGGTTTTTATCAGACGGATCGCTATTCACGGTAGTGTTCATCGGATGGGACTGCTTCAGAATGATAGCGGTGATTTCGCTGTGACTTCTTGTACTTTGTGTGGCAACTCTTGCACCGCTTAGGATCTTCCGTATATCCCCGCTCAACAAAATACTGCTGGGCAGCAGCGGTGAACACAAATTCCTGACCACATTCACAGCAGATCAGAATCTTCGGTTCAAAACCGTCATCCATAACTCCCCCTCTCTTTCACCTCAAACCTCTTCCGTGAAGTCTGAGACTAATCGAAAGATGTAAGGTACCTTGTCATTGGTACCAACAATATGAATGCCCTGTCAACAAAAAAAGCGCGAGATATATCTTATTAGTAAGCGTTACACGGAGGCGGGTTCCCACTCTTGAAGAGGTAAGCCACCAGACAAGTCAGGTCCGCAACATTGAGCTCAGCACTACAATCAAAATCCCCTGCTTCCACAACGGGTACCGGCGAAGACCCTCCCTTAAAGAGAAATGTAACTAAATAAGTAATGTCGGGAACCTCAATATGACCGGAAAAATCGACATCGCCATGCTGCAGCACAGTTTTCGCAACAACTGTCTGGGAGTCAGCGACTGCTGTATCTCCACGTGAACGAACCTTGAAAAACAGGTTCGACATCCTCCCCAGGAGCGTTTTCTGTGGGGGATGAACCGCAATAACAAAAATTGAGTCCCCACCGGGGGGTATGGCCTTGTCAATCGTGTCGGGGGTAACCCATCCCAGATCATCCCAGAAGCTGATGCCAAAGACATCATTCAAGGACGAGGTGTTAAACACCTGATATTCAAAGTCCCTCGTGTCGCCGGCATAGACAGCGGAATCCGTTGTCAGGACGACGGAGGAACACGCATATGGTTGAAGGATTTCAGCAGAGTAACTGAAAAAAACACCGCTGGAAAACTCGCTCAGATTCACAGCCATCAGAGTGACCCGGTAGTACGATTCAAAGTTAAACACGTCTGCCTCAGCGTAATTTGTTTCCGGAGCCAGTGCCAGCTTTTCAAACTCATGCACGTTGATATTAGTAGACTTATCCAGATATACCGCCCACTCCCGGGAATCATCACCGTTGAATGTTAGCCGCAAGATACCGGTATAGCTCTGTGGGAAGAACTGGATGTAACAGGAACCATAACCAGCCGGACTGGTTGGAGATGTCAGGAGGCTCACGGGATATGATATGTGCGACCTACCAACAGCAACGTATGGATAGTCCACAGCTTCTTCATGGTGTTGGCCGTCATCCCGGTAGTAAGTGCAGTAATTCCAGGTAGCAAAATCCGCAAAGGCTGAATCCTGTGTCCATCCGTACCTAACCAGCAGCGTGTCGGACAGAGTATTAAATACATCGTCGTAGCGGGCACCTTCCCAGATGGCAACCAGTAAGGAGGTATCGAATTTCTGCGCCAGGTAGAGGTCCCAGATGAAGCATGAGTACTTGTGGCTGGTGTTTTCCATCAAGGACTTCTCAGGGTAGTCAAAGAAGGAGTTCAGATAGTTATAATTATCATCAGAATGGTCAAAGATAATATCTTCCATGCAGACAGCGTCAAGCTCCATGAACCACGATCCCTCACTGATGTCGTAAGCGAACTGGACACAGTGGTGAAACTCGTGAGCCACGGTCACTTTGGCCGCACCATACTGATCTCCCTCGGGGTCGTTGTTGGGCGGGAAACCTAAAAAGTCGCTGTTCAGAACTATATAGCTATAATAATCGTTCCAAGGCTCGGGCCCGGGGCCCTCCGGTTGCGCATAGCCATAGTATCCCATATCCTCAAAATAGACATCAAAGGCGCTGTCGCCGCCAAGACCACCGTCTGAGGGCGGTTCCAGGTAACCGAGAGCCATGTGGACGTCGTAGGAAGTGTCGCAGTAAGCGGCACACTTCTCCACGAAGTCCGGCACTCCACTGAGATCATCGTCGGCCGATGGCACTTTGTCTGCACCGGTGGTATCATAGTGCAGCTTGAAAAAACCACCAGGGGAATCATAGGTGAAAGCAGTCTGATAACGGGCAAAAGCGTCACAAAAAGCCTGCTGCGTCTCTTCTGAGAGCTGCTCCCAGTTGACCCTTATATCCCTGAGCGCCATTGTGGCACTGCGCGACGCCGTTTTGCCAGTAGCCAAGTCGAATATCTGGTATTCCTGAGGAAGCTTGTCAGGACTCTTGATAGCTGCAATCACGAGCATAACCTTTTCATCAAGTGTCAAAGCACCTGCTCGATAGTCCTCTTCGATTGCCAATATCGGATCGTTGGACCTCGCAGCCGCACTGACCTCTGCAGCAACCACAGCAGTGAGAAGGCACAAGAGACCAATAGCTCCTGTTAAAACTCCCTTTCTTGACATTCGACTCCCTTAAAGCTTAGAGTTATTCTCTCCGCTCTTATCGGCGCCCTTGACAAGGTCTCCATCACCGGTCATAACCGCTCAAGACCATGCCCCTTAGGTGTCTCTTCCATTCACTGCTACACAAACTTAAGATCATAATCTTAAGGTTGGAAAGCAGTTAACGGGTTCCTTTCCAAAACTATCTCTGGCACTGTCTATCTATGATGCCATATGCGGCGTCAGTAATGTATGTCTTATAGGCTGGTACCACTACCTAACTGCAATTTATTGAATTTCAACGGGTTGTCAAGAGAAAACTGTCGTGCTGAGCCTTGAAGTACTGGTCAACGCCTATCGAAAGCTGCCAGCCGTTTTTGTCGGAATAAGCCGCGTCAATCCTCAGCAACCGGTTCTTTGAGGAGCGCTCGAAGGCAATGCGCAACCCGATCCCTCCACTCATATAGAAGTCCTTGAGCCCTACTTTCTCCCCCGTCTTCCAGGATCGCGCTACATCTGCAAAAAGAACCGGTGCAAAGAGAACCGAAAGAATCTTAACATTCGGGTAGAACCTTCCTTCGAGGTTGAATACGGCCTTCCTATCACCAGTCTTAAAGGTCTCATCAAATCCTCTAATCTCCCCTCTGCCCCCAACAACTACAGATTCGGCGCTACTGGCCTTTGAATCGGACATATACCTTCCCCGAGTAGCGATCGTCAGAAAATCGGTAGCCGCGTAATAGTAATTCAACCCCAGCCTTGCCATCCGTCTGATGTTCCGATCTTCCCTGAACCAAAGAGCCCTGTAGTACGTAAGAAAGGCCAGATTGGGACCATGATGGAATCCTTGAGAAAAACCGACATCGAAAAGGTCAAAAACATAATCGCGGAACTTGCCTGTCAGCGCTCTGGCAAAGCCGACTCGGAGAGCCTGCCCCAGGACGAAATCCTCAGTATAGCCAAAGCCGTCAACCTGTCTGAGCGTAATGAAATCCAGATTCGCCAGCCGGACGCTCAACCCCACCTGATGATACATTGAATCTGCGGGAAAACCAGCCTCAGCGAGAAGGGTATCGTTGGGACTTACCCTGAGTACTGTTCTATCGAAAGTTCGCTCGTAGCGGTAGATATATTGTGGGTTGATCTGGAGCTTGCGGTAGTAGGAGCCAATACGATAAGAACCGCGTATACCGAATTGGTCGCCCTCACTATTTGATCGGCCAATTAAAGAACTGTTACTGTGAATCTCCCTTCGACCGCTGGTGCCTGTTATCGTAATATCGAAAGAATAGGCCTGTGACAGATTGTAGAAAGGGTGACCGAAACTGACCCGGTGAAACTTGCCGAGGGGATCGTCGCCATATCCAACTTCCACAGCACACGGAGCACCGAAAAATCTGGCATCCATAAAGCGAGCGACGACATAATCCTCATCGGAAGGCTCCACGAAGTATTCCATAGACAAGAATTGGTTATTGCCAAGCAGATTCTTCTCCGTAGCAACAAGTCTGTACTGGGTTTCATTGCCTTCCCGGTTGAGGTCAAGGCCGCCGGAGAGACTCCACTCATCAATTGTCACCACTCTTACCAACAGATGGCCGTTGGCAAGCATCTGTGGCTCAACCCAGGCATCAAAAATAGACAACCGTTGGCGGAGATTACGGGCCGTCTCTGCAGCCAACTCAGGTGAAAACGGTTCACCCACTTTCACCAAGATTTCCCTCCTGATGACGTTTGTCCGGGTTTTGTAGTGCAGCTTGTTAGCCAATCGGAAGACAAAATGATGGTACTGCCCGGAATCAGCATCAAAAATGTTGCGATTTTCGATTTCAATACTGTCAACAACTATCCCCTGATAGCGGGACATCGATCCGGAAGAAACAGCCACAGGTGTGATACTTATGTCACTCGCGCCATTTACACAACGGGCGATAGATAGAAGAAAAAACACCAGTAGCACGGCACTGCCCATGTAGCGCAAGGAAATCATTGTTTACATTCGTATAGCAAAGCCAAAAACGCAGTTAATTTGACTGTCCAGTATCGGATAAACCTCACGGATGAAGGCTTCTTCCCTTCAGGGAATAACGACTAAAACCGATAATACAATGACGTTAATCATAAGACAAAACAGCGCTGATGGCAAAAAAGAAAATCGGTGAACTGCTGCTGGAGAAGGGCTTCATTTCATCCCGGCAGCTCGAAGAAGGATTAAAGGAACAGGCCTTGTCGGGGCAACGACTGGGGGAAATCCTAGTTGAAAAAGGTCAAATCACCGAAGATCAACTGATCGATACCGTCTCAGAACGACTATCTATCCCGAGAGTAACCCTTGCCTCAATGGTCATCGATCCTCAGGTGATTCGGTGTGTCTCCGTTGAGTTGGCCAGACGATACACCCTCATCCCGGTCTTTGAGATCGGCAATACTCTTACCCTAGCCATGGCCGACCCTCTTAACATCATTGCCATAGAGGAAATCAAATATCGCACTGGGCGCAATATCAAACGCGCCGTGGCAAGTACCACCGAGATCAAGGACGCGATCGATCAGTATTATTCGGTGGCCGACTCCTTAAGCCAAATCATTGGCACCGGGGCTGACGAGGAAGCAACGCAGGCATTGCAGATATCGTCAGTCGTAGAGGCGGAATCAGAAAGCGCCGTTGTCAAGCTTGTCAACCTTATAATAACCAAGGCAGTAAAGGACAGAGCTTCGGACATCCACGTAGAGCCGGCAGAGACCCGCCTGCGGATCCGCTACCGGTTGAACGGCGTTATGAGAGAGGAAGCCGCCCCTCCAAAATCGATGCAGAATGAGCTTATCTCCCGCATTAAAATAGCCGCCAACCTGGACGTTTCCGAAAAGCGCCTGCCACAGGATGGCCGGTTCATGATGAACGTTGATGGCGCCAACATCGACTTGCGTGTCTCCTCTCTTCCAACGATTCACGGAGAAAAGATTGTAATCCGCATCCTGGATAGACGCAATCTGCTGCTTACGTTGAAAGAGCTCGGTTTCAACGAAAAGGTGGAACAAACCTGGAATAACACAATCCGGAAGCCGGAGGGTCTGATTCTGATCTCCGGGCCGACCTCCAGTGGGAAAACGTCGACGCTGTATGCGACACTTCAAACCATCAACTCAATAGAGAAAAACATCATCACTGTTGAGGATCCGGTTGAGTACTCCTTGCCGTTAATTATTCAGATCCAAATCAACGAAAAAGCCGGCTTGACATTTCCGTCGACGCTCCGAGCAATGCTCCGGCAGAACCCCGATATCATCATGATCGGCGAGATTCGAGACCGCGAAACAGCCCAAATAGCGGTTCGTTCAGCCCTAACAGGACACCTGGTATTCTCGACCATTCATACCAATGACGCTCCCTCGGCTATCGCCCGTCTGACCGACATGGGGCTTGAGAACTACCTGGTAGCATCCGCCCTGAAGGGCGTTCTGGCACAGCGACTTGTAAGAGTCAACTGCCCGGACTGCCGTCAGGCCTATCGGCCCTCCGACTCCACTCTTCAGCGAGCCGGATTGCTTGATCTTGCTGGTGTCTTTGAATTTCAACGAGGGGCAGGTTGTCCCCACTGCAAAAAGACCGGCTTCAAGGGGCAAACGGGCATATTTGAGTTCGTTGAGGTTACTCCTTACCTCTCTGAACTGATAATGAGAAATGCATCCATGAATCAGATAAAGGAAGAAGCTCGCAGAAACGGGTACACTCCTCTCTTTGAGATGGGTCTTGAGAAACTACGATTGGGCATGGTCAGCCTCGAGGAGCTGTTAAAAGAAACGTGCAACATTGAAGACTACTTTAACCCGGCGGAGAAAACGACGGTAGCCATAACTAATGCCAGCCCAGTATAAATATCGTGCCTTAGCTGATGACGGGAAGGCCAGGGAAGGTATCATCGCGGCGGAGAACACCGACCAAGTTGTTGAGTATCTCTCCAAGCAGGAGCTGATGCCAATCACAATAACCCCGTTCGACAAGCGAAAGTCGTTCTCTCTGTGGGGATTCTTCAGAAAAACTGACTATGAGAACCTTATACTGTTCACCAACAGCCTGTTGACCATGTACCGGGCCGGCATACCCTTCTTACGCATTCTGTCAATCATGCAAGTAGGGCCACCTGGCAGCCGTTTCAACCAAGCAATCCAACAGATCCGAATGGATGTACAGTCTGGGAAAACCCTCTCGCAGGCAATGGCACGCCGAGACAACCTATTTCCCAAAGTGTACATATCGTGCATCACGGCTGGTGAGGAGTCAGGCAAGCTCGAAGACATTCTGGGGGAACTGGCTTCCATACTGGAACAAGAGATGGAACTCTCACGCCAGATCAAAGCAGGGTTGCGCTATCCTCTTATCGTTATCACAGCCATAACGACCGCCTTTGTAGTACTGATGTCGTATGTGGTGCCGAAATTCATGGAGTTCTACACCGGCCTTGGCGCCGAACTACCACTACCGACCAGGATCGTGATCGGTATCAGCGACATCTTTTCCGAATACTGGGCTGTGCTTCTGGCCGTCGTCATTGGCGTTGTACTCTCCTTCAGAAAACTGGTTAGTACGGAACAGGGGAAGCTCTGGGTTGACCGCAAGCTGTTGAAGCTGCCAGTATTTGGAAACCTCATCCTGAAGGGAAATATAGCCCGTTTCACAATGATGTTTCGGATACTGTTCAAGTCGGGACTACCGATTGTCAAGTCTCTGGAGATCCTGCGCGAATCGGTCAAGAACAGTATGGTCGGGTTGGAGATCAGCATGATGGGAGAGCTCTTCCGAAAAGGCAAGGATACCGCCTTGGCATCCGATCAGTTTGCCTTCTTCCCGGAATTGGCCCTGCAAATGATGGCGATAGGCCTTGAATCCGGCTCTCTCGAAGGGATGCTGCGGGAGATTGGGCAGCACTACAGCAAAGAAGTTAAGTACACATCCCGGCAGCTCACCTCTATCCTGGAGCCGATTCTGACCCTTGTACTGGGCGTTTTCGTCCTAATCCTTGCGCTGGCGATCTTTCTGCCGATGTGGAATCTCGTCAGCGTATTTAAAGGCTCATAACCGATAATAAAATCTTAACATTTTCCGATACAGTTTACGAAGGTCGTAAACGGTAATTACTCTACTTAGGAGGTACTAATGGAGCGTATCAAACGGACGAGCGAAGGGGGCTTTACGCTCATCGAACTGGTGATCATCATTGTCATCCTGGGGATTCTGGCTGCTGTTGCCATTCCAAAATACCAAGATATTTCCGGCGAAGCCAAGGAATCTGCCTGCCGCGCCGCTCTTGGTGGTCTACGATCAGGAGCTACAATTTACTATGCAAACCAAGCCGTTACAACCGGTACAGCAACATGGCCAAGCATCGCTGCCCTTAGGGTAGTCGACTCAGTTATGTCTCAGTCGATTCCTAAGAATCCATATCAATCCGACTCCAACGCCCCCGATTCTATCGTAACGGGCGTGACCAAAGGTACCATCGTCGGTAGCAGAGGTGGTTGGGCATATAAGGCCAGCACGGGTGAAATCTGGCCTAATACAAGTGGTTCAGGAGAGAACAACTGGTAAAGCCTACTCAGAGCTATCTGAATATGCTATATGTATGGGCCGACCCACAGACGAGGCTCGACCAGGGTGGTTTCACTCTGATCGAGCTTGTCATCATAATCGTGACACTGGGCATACTTGCCGCTGTGGCCATTCCCAAATTTGGGAACATGGCTGAAAGCTCGAAGGTCAATGCCACTAAGAAAGAAATGATGGAACTCAAGCGAGCAATCGTAGGGAACCCGGACGTCATCTCCGGGGGTGAGTACGTCGACCGGGGATTCGAAGGGGACGTCTGTTTTCTGCCCTCCCTGCTGGGCGATCTGGTTGTCAAACCCGATTCGGTCACGACCTATAACAAGCTCACCCGCCTCGGCTGGAACGGTCCATACATTGACAGCTCTGGTGGGAATTACCTGAAGGATGCCTGGGGAGTGGTGTACGTGTACGATCCGTCCAACCGCCGTGTTCTCTCTGTCGGAGGTCCTGACACCATTACTATTACCTTCTAACCCGAGGGTGTCTATGCTTCACATCAAGGCCTATTTATGGAAGCTCAGAGCAGCCTTGAGTGGTAAGAAAATGCAGGACGGCAGCGATGCTTCCCAGCACTCCGAAGTTGCTATCCATCCCAGGACAACTTTCAAATTCGGTCGTCATCTATCTTTCTGTGTTGATGACAACTCGGTTCAGATGGCGGCTGTTTCCCACTTCGGTTGGCGAAAACGAATCCTGAACATAAGAAAAGTTTACATCCCAAACAAACTGACCGAAACATCGGCTCGCAGTGATTTCATCGGTCAGACAATCGATGAGTTTCTTTCCGAATTCGGTCAACAGCGAACACAAGTTTCAGTAGCAATATCGGGCAAAGAAACGGCCTTTCGCATGTTTTTCATGCCGGTGCTGAAGAAATCCGAGCTTGATTCAGCCGTGGCCTTTGAAGCACAAAAACAGGTCCCGTTTCCGTTGGAAGACTGCATCTTCGATTACCGACCGGTTTACAGAGTGCTCAGTGGAAAACAGGCACGATATAAAATAGCGCTGCAAGCCTCCACCAGGCGCCTGGTAGAAAGCGCCCTGGAACCGTTTCGGCAAAGGAACATCACTGTCTCGTCGGTACATCTCGTTCACGACGTCATCGGCCAACTTCTCAGACATTTACCTGATTTTCAGGAGAATACCCACTTCACTATCATCGATTTCAATCGCAAAGAATCCGAAATATCCTTTTACCGAGGTTCGAACCTGGAATTCTTCCATATCAACCCGACTGGTTCATCATCCTTAGGATCGCAGACTGAGGGGGACAACTTTGAGTACCTTTCTGAGGCGCTGTCAACAGAGATACAGGCTTCGCTGGACTATTACACTGGCCAGTACCCCAGAAGCTCCACAGATAGGATCTTCGTCTATGGTGACCTGTCCTACAGCAACGAGCTTCTGGAGTTTCTAAACGGACATACCGAACTGGAATTTGTGCGGTTGCCGACAGAACGGTTGGATTTTGTGACAAATCAAAAAAGTCCTTTTGTGGAGGCATTACCAGTCTGTTTGCCGGTTCTGGCGTCGTCTGCGTGCAACGCCCACATGGCCAACCTTCTCCCCGTGGCAGACCGGCTGAAACTGGTCACAAGAAAAATCGACAGACTCGCGCAGACGTCTCTGATTCTGCTGGCTGTTATGCTGATAGTCGGCTGGGCAATAATGAAACAGGACACTGTTATCGCACATGACAACCTCGCAGGACTGACCAGACAGGTGGACGGTTTCAAAAATTCTGAGGGGTACCATACCTATAACATGTTGAAACGAGAGATCACCGACTACCGTAGCTATATCGAAAAAGTGAAGAAACTACCGAGTTATCTCAGTCTTGATTTCAAAGAACTATCGCTTTTGACACCATCCTCGATAAGGCTGTTCGACTTAGCCTACGAACCGGAACATCCCGAAAAGAATTTCACGATTCAAGGAGTAGTCACTTCAAAAGATATTCCTCCGGAAATACTTTTGGCCGAATATGTAGAGAACTTGAGTAGTTCACCCTTTTTCGAGAACGTCACTCTAACGAGACATATCAAAAAGCATATCACCGATGGCTTCGAAATTGAATTTCAGATTGATATGCGAGGGATCGTATGAAGGCCCGGCTTATATCATACGCAGTAGCTGCATCGGCGTTAGCGGGGCTGTGGTTTTTTTTACTGTTTACTCCCTTGCACAAAGAGCGGGCAAGTATTGCCGTTCAGACCGAAGAAGCCCGTCAGCAGCTCGATGATTTCAAGAGAATAATGAGCGAGTTGCCCAGAATCCTGAAAATGCAAAAAAGCCTTGAGGCACAGAGAAGCACGCTGAATTCCAGACTGTATGCCAAGGAGGACATTCTCAGACTTTTCCGGCAGCTATATCAGCAAGCAGAAAGCAAAAATGTAGCGATCACTGAAATAAGTCCCCCAATAGAGGAACTGCTCTATTTGAACAGTATCATCCCCGATTCCAATCAAGCCCAGTTTCTAAATATCACCCTGAAACTGGAGGGAGGGTACATCGATTTTGGCCGCCTCGTGAGCGTGGTGGAACAGTCTGACTACTTCCGAGGAATAAACGGCTGTAGGATAAGCGGCGCCAAGACCGGAGATGGAGACATACAATTCCTGCTTAACTTCAATGCCCTGCTTGGCTGTTCGAAGGAGAAGGCATGAGCGGCAAAACTCGAAAGACGATCATCTACCTGGCGCTTCCGTTGGCAATCATCTGGGGCGTGTTCAACTTCTCAGGCAAGCGCAGCAAAAAAGTCGACCCCGAAGCCCCAACGACGCTACAGCCTCTGAGCCAAATCTCCGCCGTACAATCATCCGGCGACATGATCCACATTAAGGAGAAAGCCCGCGCCTCTTGGGGAGCCGACCCTTTCCGAGCGCGCAAACCAGTTAAGGCAAGCTCTCCCAGCGAGCCGACATGGAATCTTTCAGGAATAGTATACAACAGCCAAACGCCACTGGCGATAATAAACAACAGACCGGTTCGGGCAGGCGATGTGGTCAATAATGCCACGGTAGTGTCGATAAAGGCAAAAACGGTCACTCTTGAACGTGATGGGACGCGTTGGACGCTAACAGTTACAAAAGGGTAGAGACAATATGAAAGCCAAGACTCTTGCGACATACTTGCTTCTCACACTGTTTTCTCTCACCACTTCCGCCAATACTTCCAAACTCAACAATGCAGAAAAGATCTCGCTGGAACTTGAATCGGTGCCCATAACCATGGTGCTGCAAATGATCGCCCAACAGAATAATCTCAACCTCGTGGTTTCCGGGGAAGTCGTCGGCGAAGTGACGTTGCGCCTAGACCAGGTTGATATTCCTACCGCTCTAAAGGCTATCCTGTGGCCTCAAGGCTACAATTACTACATCACCAATGACGTCATCGTGGTAAAGTCAACCAGCACAGAGGTGACTGAGGAGCTGGTCTCCAAGGTGGTGACACTCAAGTATATAGAGCCAGTAACAGCTAAAAAGGCTCTTGAGTCGCGCTGTTCGCCCAAAGGGCAAATAGTCATCTTGGATCAGAGCGTTGGTGGCAAGGGCTCATCTGAAGGCTATCGGGCCAACAGTCTCCTCATAACTGATTTCCCCTCAGAGGTAACCGCGATAATGGCCTTGATTGATGACATTGACAAGCCGGAGAGACTGATTTCCATCGAAGTCAAGATTATCGAAAGCAAGGTTGACAGCAAATCCAAACTGGGGTTTTCCTGGCCGACAAGCATACAGACCACCCTTGGCGGAACTGATGATGAAGACAGCACATCCTCTGGCTCTTCTTCGATAGGCAACAATGCGGGCAGATTAGACCTCAATACGCAGAACTGGACGTGGGGAACCCTGTCGGTAGGCCAGCTCCAGACAGTTCTCGACCTACTCAACCAGAGCGGAAACAGCAAACTGCTTTCCGACCCCCATATAACCACCCTGGAAAACCATGAAGCGGAGATCAAAGTTGAGACGATTGTGCCAATTGCAACCATCAACCGCTTTACTGAAGGCGCCGGCGTTCAGGACATCGTTACCTTCCAGGACGAAGAAGTGGGAATTTCTCTTAAAGTAACGCCGCGGATAACCGGTGACAGGAAGATAACCATGGACGTCTTCCCGAAAGTAGAGGATATTATCGGCTTTTCCGGGCCGCCTGAGAACCAAAAGCCGATTACGACCTCCCGATCTATCAGGACAAGGATAACGGTCGCCGACGGAGAGACCGTCGCTTTAGGTGGTCTCCTAAAAGAAAATGAAATTGTTCAGGAACAAAAGCTTCCCCTGCTCGGGTCAATACCGCTTTTAGGAAAACTGCTATTCACAAACAAATCAAAAGAGAAGACAACCACCGATTTAATAATCTTGATCACACCCCACATAGTTCAGTAATTACGACTATGATAGCATCCAGCGTCTCGATCGGCTGAACAGCAACTGCAAGGTAAAAACAATCAATACCAGGTCAAACGACAAGGATTTCCAGGCTGACCCCGTGGCACCCTTAGCCGCCTTGAAACACCCACAGTCAATATCGATCCCTTTGACTATTGTCGCGCTCAAAGCAAAAATGAATATCACCGTCATAGCATTGGCCAGAACAACCGCTCCATTGTAGAATACTCCCAGAATTAGCGCCAGGCCACACAATAACTCGACCCACGGCAAGATCAGCGCCATAAGGTTTATCAGGTCTCCTGGAACAAGATGATAATACCAGATGGATTTAGCAAAGGCACCGGGATCCACGATTTTATACAGTGAGGCATAGATAAAGGTTGCTCCCACGCCCACCCGAACGATCAATGTCAGCAGGTCGTTGTCAATCACTCGCCGCACACACGTTTCCTCTCAATCGGTAACCCGGACTTCTCCCATTCCCTCGAGCCGCCGAAGAATATCAAAACTTTGGTATACCCGAACGCTTGAAGATTCCTGGCCAGATGGAGCGACAGGTCACACTCCTCCCCGGAACAGTAAGTGATAATGGGACAATCTTTGGGAACGCCGCAAAGGATGGAGTCAAAATATTTACCCAAATCCTCATCGGGAAGATAATCAAAGGGAATATTGATAGACCCCAGAATAGTACCGCATTCAAATTCTGCCGGCTCTCGGCAATCGATGAAGACGGCTCCGCCGGAAATAAACTCAAGCTGGGCGACATCAACAGCAATGAAGGGTGGGTCTCCCAGAGCGGCATTAGGTGGAACGATCGGGTCGCTGCCAGAAGATATGGTACGATATTTGCCGATATAGGCAATTCTGTTCGGCAACACAAAGTTAAACCCCAAGCCCAGAATTGCCGCCAGTAACAATATCGTCGCAACCTGCCTGATCATCCCAAATCCGATACGACTTCCTCGATCTCTCTGTTATACCCAGCGAAAAAGCAAAATGTTTGGGGAAATTCAGTCCGGCCCTCTTGCGCTTAGCTAGCCCGCCGACCACAAATCGCCTTTCAGGCTATCAAACCCGGACAGAGTTGACTCCTAATACATAAAAGCGTCATATAACCAGTCATCAGAGCACTAAAAAAGCAATTTATCGGGAAAGTGTCAAGGCCAATGTGCTGCTGGAAAGCAAAACCGCTGGTTAATCTTTCTTTCTCGAGAGCTATCTCTCGAGATTTATGCCTGCTGAAATAGAGAGCGCTCGTGACACTATGATTTAGAGAAACAGCCTCCTGCTGTACCAGATATCCATAGAGCGCCATTCGACAAAAAACGGGACTCACAATATTGTGAGTCCCGTTCAAACGTTTAGTTCGCTCTTGGGAAATCTCTTGTCGGAACAAGTCCGTTTCACCATTCAAATGGAGCGACTCTGCTGAATCCTCGCGCTATGGCTTGACGGAATCAGTTCGTATCTCCCCCTCAGAATCTTGCCCACTACTACCGAAAACCTTCTGGGATTGAGCCCTTGTAAACTGTATGGATGCCAGCACTCCTTCTCTCCCTTAAGGGCAAACTTTCTTCTGGGTTCTCTCTTTGGCACGACACTACTCCTTGCATTCCGGTTCCCCCCCCTCAAACCTGCGCAGCAGGTATTGCAGTCCCGTGAGACAGGTGAGGAAACAGGCGCGTCTCGTTCCTTGAGATATCACCTCCTTACAGAGCTTATTACATTTCAGCGCGTGAGACAACAGTGGGTACGGCTGAGTACGTTGCTTACAGTTGTCCTCTCATATAATAGCCATTTGACATACAGTTATGTTACCAGCAACCTGTGCAACTTCCTGATGGCTCTATGCTTATAGATATTGACAACCTGTTGCTTAACGCCAAGAATTCGGGCTATTTCCCTCTCCTTTTTGCCGGATAGGTAGTAGTTCATAACCTGTTTCTGGCGAGGAGATAGAGAGTGATTGATGTGCCATTTAAGGCGGTTGCGTAACTTGTCTAAAACAGAACTGAGTCGACTTTCACCATTGGCGTTATGGTACGCCGACTGCTCATTGGCAAACGACTCAAGAAAAAGCTTGTCAACCAATACCTCGGCAAACTCAAATTCTTTATGGGGAGCCATCAACAGATATGCCTTCAGTAATCCAACTTGTTTTCCGTTCTGATCTTGTCGAACTCTTCAAGTGATATCGAAAACTTCCTGGCTGTCTCATCTCTGATCTCCGCTAGGGCAACTTTCTTTTCGTATGGCGACAGGTCCTTTGGGAGGTCTCGATATCGCTTTTTGTAATAACCCAATATCTGCTTGTGCCTTAAGAGACCATCTTCTGTCAAGTGTGCATCCGAGTTGAAATCTACTTTTCGCGAGCCTGTCTTGCTTTCCTCGATGTTGCTCGCTTTTACCAGAGAATCGTACGCCGAGCGATAGGCAAGCTCCCTCTGCCAGACCAACTTCGCCGCCTCAACTTCTTGTTGTGCAATAGAATCCGCCAGCAAGTTATACCGTTTGTTTAGGCTCTCAATTTGGTGCGCACTTTCCTGTCGGCCATGCTCGTACGCGACCTGCGTCTGCTCCTTATGCGTGGAAGCACTATAATAGCTCAAAGCAACAATTATCGCCAAGAAAACAACTGCCAGAACAACCTTTTTCATTTCCTCACCCTTCAGAATCTTTGTCAGAATATCGGCAATGATTTGTGGAGTCAAGTTTGAACTTTTTTCACAGACTATCCACCAGATTCAGCATCAGAATAGGGGCCTGTTGAAAAAGTCCAGTTCTCGTCATTGCGAGTCCGCCTCAGGCGGACTCCTCGCTATGACGCTTTCTACGTTTTTCAACAGGCCCATAGCATAAGGGCAGAAAATGACTCACCGCTCGGCGCGCCGCCAAGAACGCATACGGATATTCAGCCCACAGAGAACATGCTACTTCCTGATACGAAGCAGCAGAAATATCCACGGGCGCAACATCGACCACCAACCGGAAAACGGCCTGATTTTGGAATAGGCCTTACTATCCGTCGGATAAACCATTGAGACCGGCACCTCGGCCATACGGTACCCGTGCTTGGCCACTTTGTAGTGAATGTAGTACTCCATCTCATATCGATCCAACCATTTCTGGCTCAAATCAATATCAGGTTTGTCAAACAGGTCAAGTCGATATGCCCGAAAACCGCACGTTACATCAGTTCCCTTGAACCCCAGAACAAGATTGACCAACCTGGTATAGAGCTTGATCGCAAGATTTCGGAAGATTGGCAAATTAGGGCTTTGGCCGCCCGTCAAGTACCGAGAGCCCTGAACATAATCAGCTTTGTCTTGCAGGATCGGCTCCACCAAGCAAGGGATTTCTTCCGGCAGCATCTTCCCATTGCCAGCCATAATGACAATGACACTCAAACCCCGATTCCTGCCGTAGGCGATAGCGCTCCTGATTGAGGTACCGACACCTGAGTTCTGTTCCTGCCGGATAACATGATGCCCTGTCGATTTGAGCCATTCGGACGAATTGTCCGTGGAACCGTCGTCAATGAAAATCAGATGGTAATCACTGGGAATAGGAAACCGTTTGGCCAGGCGCCTCAGCTTCTCCCCTTCGTTGAAGGTAACAACAGCAACCAGTATATCCCGATGTGAGATAGGCGACATTGTCATCGAGGGGTTACACGTCCGTCAATCAAGCTGTATTCACAGCCACAGGCAGTACAGCGGGCGAAGCGGGGTTCGGCGGTGCTGGCCCCTTCTGCCTGAGAGAAATCCAACCGCTTGGCACACGCACAGACGTAACCGATGAAGGCCGCCGGATTGCCGAACCACAGAGTAAAATCGGGAATATCTCTGGTTACGACGGCACCGGCGCCAACGAAGGCAAAACGTCCGACCGTATGACCGGCCACCACCACGGCGCCTGCGCCAATAGTGGCGCCTTCTTTAACGAGCGCTCTGTCAACCTTATCGTGGCGGACCTTGCTACGCGCGTAGATGTCATTGGTGAAAACAGCGCCGGGGCCAATAAAGACGTCGTTCTCTATAACCACTCCGTCCCATACGGAGACACCGTTCTTGATCGTGACACGGTCACCGATAATGACTCCATTTTCCACAAAGCAGTGGTCGCAGATATTGCAGTCAGCGCCGATCCTGACTCCTTTCTGAACGTTGCAAAAAGCCCAGATACGTGTGCCTGTTCCGATCTGTTCGGTCTCAACTATTGCAGTGGGATGGGTGGAGTATCCTTTGGCATGCATCTCAATCCAGCTCCACAACTTCTCCGTTCATCCGCATCGATTTATTGGCGGCCTCGAGTATCCGTACCACGCGCAGCCCGGCCTGGCCATCGGTCAAAGCCGGACGATTCTCACTGATACTGTTGTAAAACTCACGACTTACTTTCTTCAACGCTTCCGTCAAGTCAATGTTCGGCGCGAGCATGTCGCCGGTGCGGTACTGGATCAGAATATCGTAAATCTGATCCCTGTCACGAACAACATCAATCCCCCGATCGTAGATTTTCACCTTCTCCGACGGCTCCATGTCGTCATAGATAATCATTTTCTTCGAGCCGGATATAAGCGTTTTACGGACTTTCACCGGCGCCAGCCAGTTGACGTGAATATGCCCCAACAGGTTGTCATCATAGTAGGTCGAAATGTAAGCAATGTTCTCGATCTTTTTGTCGAAATGCGCAACCCCGGTGGCGGTTATGGCTTTCGGCTTACGGTCGAGGAGATAATCCATAATTGAAACATCGTGGGGAGCAAGGTCCCATATAACATTGACATCGTGCTGAAACAGACCAAGGTTCACCCTAACTGAATCAAAGTAATACAACTCTCCCAGCTCACCGGAGGTAATGAGCCTTTTGATTGTTCGGACAGCCCCGGTATAGACAAAGGTATGGTCAACCATAAGCTGCAGATGCTTCTGCTCAGCTTGTTCGATGAGTCTTTGCGCTTGCTCGGTGGTAGCTGTCAACGGCTTCTCTATAAAAAGGTGCTTGCCGTTAGACAGAGCTTCCATCCCGAGTGAGAAATGGGTAGAGACAGGCGTTGAAATGACCACGGCGTCAATATCCGGGGAGCGTAGTATCTTATCCGGCTCCATGGTGAGCATAACGATGGCCGGATACTGTTTGGAAACAAACTCCAGCCTCTCCTTCCTGAAGTCGCACACAGCCGTAACCTTGACATCATCGAGCGCGTTGAAATTGCGAATGAGGTTCGGTCCCCAGTATCCGCAGCCGATAACACCGATCTTCATCATACAACAAGCCTCCTATACCGGGCTATGGCTGAAAACGTACGGCACTTCCACCCAGCTATTCCGGCATTTCTTCAGTGGCCTCATCTCCCAGCTTCTTCAGCGATAAGTGCTCCTTTTTCAGGAAATAGAAACCCATTACGGTCACGACAATGTACTGCACAGCATGAAGGACCAGCGCACAGGATAAGGCATCCTCCTTTGAGACACCATACGCCATCAGCGACCACACAGCGCCGACGTGGTAGACGCCCACGAACCCGGGCGACGACGGCACCAGAATCGATATTGACACCACCACGAGAACGACATAGGAAGCGTCCAGCGAGAGTTTGAAACCGAAAGCCCAGAACACGAATATATTGGAAAACCCCATGAATAGCCAGATCAGAATGGTCTGAGCAGCGACCAAGGCAACGCTTCTGGGATTACTCAAGAACTCCAGCCCGCGTGAGAACTTCAAAACGACGTTTTTGATGAACTCCCGAACCGTGACGGGGGCAAAGAACAAATACCTGGCCAGCAGACGTCCCGCCTGATTCGGCTTGAGAGCCAGAACCAACACTACCAGGATGCCAAACAGAGCAATGGCGATGGCAATGTTCAACCCGAACTTCATTGACTGGTCAAGCGACAGATGCGACACATAGAGAACTGCTCCAAATATCAGCAGCAGGGCCACCAGGTCAAAGACCATTCTCTCGACGAAGATAGTCGCCAGTGACGCCGACTTGGTGATCTCCCTGTCCTGCGATGAGAGCGAGTACGCGCGCACGAACTCTCCCAGTCTCAGGGGGAGAACGTTGTTGGCCATGAATCCGATCCAGGTAGCCGCCAGAAGCTTGGAGAATTCCACCCGTTTTATTGGGGCCAGCATGTACCGCCAGCGAAATGCTCGCTGGTACATCGTTACGAAAATGAGCACAGCGTTCGGGATGAGCCACAGATAGTTCGCACCCCGCAGAGCGGCTTTCAGCTCCGTGAAATTGATATTGCGAAACAGAAACCACAGCAGCAGCAGGGAAATGCCCAGCCCAAGCATCAGGTAGAGAGTTTTCTTCTGGTTAATAGTCACTCGTGTCCACCAACAATCGTTTCCAAAAGGGCCTCAAACTTCTTCGCCGCCCTGTCCCAGTTGAACCTGTCAGCCCACTGAAGCCCGCCCTGTTCAAGCCTTGCCCGAAGATTCCTGTCGCTAAGGACAGTAACAATCTTGCGCGCCAGTTCAGAGATGTCGCCATAGGGATACAGAAAGCCGGTCTGACCATCCTGTACGGAGTCTTTCAAACCGGGCACGTCAGCCGCAATGACAGGCGTCCCCACGGCATTGGCTTCAATATTGGTCAATCCCCACCCCTCTTTCAAGGACGGCAACACAGCAACATGAGCGCGACGCATTCGCTCTACTTTGTTCTCCAGCGACACAAACCCGGGAAACTCGACATCAGCAGTCAATCCCAACGAGCTTGTAAGGTATTTTAATTTGCCAAGGTAGTCACCATTACCCACCACCATGAGACGGGCGTTGGGCGCCTCCTTCTTTACCAGAGCGAAGGCTCGAACAAGGTGCTGGATGGACTTGTACTTTTTGATCCGCCCCAAGTACAGGACAGTCGGTTGTTCGTACTTGAGGACGCCGGGGTCATGTGCATACACCTGCCGGTTAATGCCGCAGTGAATCACAGAGATGTCTTCACGCGGTATCCCTCGATCAGCGATGTCATCCGCCGTGGATTCAGAGATAACGTTGAATGGCATTCCTCGATAGACAAGGACCAGCGGTCGTTCAGCCAGATAGATATAGGTGCCGAGAATGAAATTGATCTCTCGAAAGACAGTAGTAGCGAAAAGGTGCGGCACAACGACCAGCGTATTCAGCTTCAGATACAACGGCGTATAGAAGGGAATCTTGTTGATATCCTCAACCAGAATATCAAACCGGCTTTCCCTTGCCAGTTTGCGAAGGTGAAAAGGAGCGATTAAGTTAAAATTGTAACGATTCCCCCGCCTGACAATCCGTATTCCCTCGATTGTCTCCTCCAGTAAGCATCCCCCATATCCGGAACAAAACAGGGTGACTTCATGACCGTAACCAACGAGTCGTCTGAGCAACTCTTCGAGGTGCACCTCGGCGCCGCCGGCATACGGGTTACTTAGATCATTCCAGTTCAGCGCCAGGATTCTCATTGTTTGCTTGGTCCGGTGGTATCCGGCGCCCTCTTCTCCTTCTCCAGTTCCTTCAGCATCTGCCTAACCTGGTTGTCGCGCGGATTGAACTGCAGCCATCGTTGTAATAATCGCCTTATGGGTTCCTCCCGTCCGGTTTCCAGGTACAACAGGACCAGATTCTCAAAAGCCGGCCGGTAGGAAGAATCCTTCGCCAGCACACCGCGAAAAATACGCTCTGCCTCTGTATACCGCTTCAGCTTCACCTCAGCGCGTCCGAGAAGTATTTCCAGCTTGCGTTTATCGCTGAGGGCGCTTTGTGCAATCAGCGTGCGCAGTTCGTCGACTTCGCCTCTGGCACTATAGAGAGTCGCAAGATACTCGACCGCACGCTTAGCATACGGTATCCGCTGCACCGCCTGCTGAATCAGACGGTCCGCCCTGTCATAATCGCCGGCTTTCCTGAGAGCGTCGGCTACAGTAAGGAATCCGTTAGCCCAGTTCCTGGTCAGACGGAGGGTCGTGGCATTTTTGTAGATAGTTGAGTCACTCACGCCCCGGCATTTGAACTTGTCCGGGTTGGTAAAGAAATCGACAGAAGATTCTATGTCAACCCCGTACTGTTCACCAGCCCGGCATACTCGCCACACCATGCCGTTCAAGATCAGCAGGGTGTCCATCGGTCTTCCCCGATATCGGCGTACTCCCGACCCCACTGTGACGGCAAAGTTTATCGGATGGCGTCCGTGGTTATTGTCAATGATAGCATCGATAACTTGGTCTTGAATACGAAAAACAGTGCCGTCAGCAGTGCGGTAGGGTCGAAGCTGATCAATATGTTGATCACTCCAACCCAATTCAATGTTCATAGTGCTTTTCAGTTGCTTGATATACCACGTGCCGTTTGAAAGAGAGAGGTTGACAACTTTCACGTCACGCCGCACTCCGTACACTTCCTGCAAACACCACAGGGGAAACGTATCGTTATCTCCATAGGTAAATAGGACGGCATCCGGGTCGGCAGAGGTTAGAAGGTTCCAGGCGTAGTCATAGGGGATATAGTTTCGGGAGCGATCGCACAGGTGATAGTTACCCGCCAGGGCAAATGTCGGCAGCAGGAATAATACCAGAGAGGAGGAAATGACGATTTTTCTAGAGACAGTACCGAATTTTGCCACTGCCTCCCGAATGTACTGAACGACTATGGCTGCCCCAATCCCGATAGCGAGTCCAAAAAAAACAAAAGCGGGCGTAAAAAAGTAATCCCGGTCGCGAACTTCAATATGATCCGCGCCGGAAAGGGGATGCTGCCTGGTACCGTCCGCGAAGTTCATATATAGGACCAGACCCACAGAGCAAACCAACAGCAATATCAGAAATGACGAACCGACATCAGCGCGGCGCCGGATGACCTCCCAGACCCCAAACAGTCCAAGCAGGAGAAAACACACGAATTTCGGACCGGTCAGCCCATACTGCTCGTTGAAAAAGCGCCAGAAACCCATCCGCTGGTAGTCCCCAAACTGATTCTCCCATTCACCACGGCGTTTGAACATCCGCTCTACCATTGACTGCGATCCATACTGCTTGCGCTCCAGGAAATTGATCATAGCAGTGACGCTTGACGATGGGTTATTTTCATTTATCGCAGGTTGCTTTGCCGACCTGATCGGGATAAACAAGTGTACAGAATACCCTGCCGCAGCACAGAGAACAATCATCAAGGCCGTTTTCCAGCCAGGTAGTTTGGCAAAAAGGCCCAGAATGAGAATGGCTACAGCCGAGCCCAGCGCGCCGTAGAAAAAGGGTTTCACCCCAAGCACGACCAGTGACACGCCCACAATAGCTAACAGAAGTGGCCAGCTAAGAACGCGCCGTAACAAGCACAGGAGAACAATCGCGGCAACAACACTGGTCACCAAGAAAGCGGTATACCCTCTGGGCACAAACAGAGCTGCCGTCATAACTGCTGCCGCCAGGATAAAGGAAGAGTACACCAGGTAATGACGCTCTCGCCGAGAGTCCTTTTCTCTGGATAAACGCTTGAAGAGGGAATAGAGCGCAAACAGAATAAGAGCCACAAAGGCCGCCTTCCCCACGTACTCGATTCCATGAACGGCGCTTTCACTCAGTATCTGGCGTGAACTGTTCGCTCCCCAAGCGTTTATTGCCGCCACCAGCAGAGGGGCCGAGGCCAGCAGGAACCCGGCTCCAACAAGCAGATATCCCGCAGGAATGCGTTCAAAAGAAAAAACATAGAACAGGTAAAACAAAAACACGATGAAAACAGGGACGTAGTACGAAACCTCACCGGGCCGGGAGGACAAAGCGAAAATCAGGTAGAACTCAAAAACAAAAAAGACAGCCATTGCAAACCAAGCCTGTGCACCCGATTTCTTTTTCATTATGAAAAAGAGAGCAGCTATCGGCACTACGACGAAGGTAGTCATGTGGACACCGATACCAAGAAAGCCCAAGTAGATAATCAGCAACATGATCCGATCTGCTGCTGAAGAGCCCTTCTTTTCGGCGTAGATCACCGTCAGCCATAACATGGCTGTCATCAGCATCATTGTCAGGCCGTATACCTCGGCCTCAACGGAGTTATTCCAGTTGGTCAGGCCAAACGCCAGGAAGAGTGCGCCCGAAGCGCCACCGGCATATGTAAGCCCTCGGCTCAGTGCCGAACGGTCCGGGCCGAACCAGATGCGCAGGATTCGAGCAACCGCCAGATACCCAAACAACGCCGTAAACGATGAGAAAAAAACTGAGAGATAATTGACTCTCACGGCAATATCGGCTGAGAGAGGAAGGATACTGAAGATGCGGCCGAGGAGGATATACAGAGGCGAGCCGGGAGGGTGAGGCACTCCAAGAATATAGCTGGCTGCAATGAACTCGCCACAGTCCCAGAATGAGAGAGTAGACGCTTTGGTCAGGGCATATACGATTAGAACAGTCAGCCAAACACCAAGGCCGACCAGAGCGTGAGGAATATCGATTCTATCGCCGATGCTTTTTTTCATCCGCAAAAGACCGGACTGTCATTGTGCAACGTTTCTCTCAGAACTAAAAGTGAGAAACCATTACTAACTAAAGTGTGAGAATATAATGGATTTCTACGCTAAGGCCAACCCCTTTTGGCGGCTCTCCCTTCATACAGAAAGTAGGGCACGGTCCCTGTGATCGTGCCAGATGGGTGTAGGCGACATGAATTGGCAGGAGCGGGGCTCCAGTCCTGCCGATTTCCCCACATTGCTTACCGGTTTGATTCGGGGAAAAATTGATTTGTTGTGAAATCCTCTTTACTTATAATTAGTGCGATATGAGAATCACCACTAAAAAGGAGAATGTATGGCAAAGGCAAAACTCGATCTGCCAAACGGTACTGTTGTACAAATTGAAGGTACCAAGGAGGAAATCCAGAGCATACTGGCATTTTACGCACAATCAACCAGTGGACACGGGCTCTCTCAAAAGAAAGGAACTAGGAAGAAGAAAAGGGCTGTCACCAACACCTCAAAAAGGAGGACGACAACAGGACCAACCTCTCTTATTCTTGACTTAAGAAACGGGGGATTCTTCAAATCTAAGCGCAAAATCACCGATATTCAGAAGAAACTAGAAGAGCAGGGGTACATCTATGCGCTTACAAGCCTAACAGCTCCGTTGTCAAATCTTCTCAAGAGAAAGGAGATTAGACGCATCAAAGAGGCAGATGGTTGGAAATATGTCGCGAACTAAAAAGAAAAAGACATTGCTGGAAACTTTTGAGACTTTGGAAAAGAGCACAAAGCTCAAACTGGCTTGTGTTAGTACGCCTCTTGATCTATGTCTCATTGCTCTTAACATCGCGAAGGAACAGACGGAGTTTGATCAATTGACAGCTGAACATATCGAGGCTTGTTTGGAAATTGCTGGAGTAGCTATTAAGAAGCAGTCGATCATAAATGCTCTCTCGCGCTCCGGTGGAAAAGTGAAGTCGTTTAGCTTCGGGCCAGACACGTATTATAAGATCATGACAAAGGGTGAAATTGAAGCAGAACAAGCTCTTGAACGAGGAGGTCTCTCGGTTGTCTGCATTTCGTCAGGTACACCAAGAACTTCTCGGCGAGGACTAGAGGACGTATTGTCGACACTCACCGGAGATACTATCATTTGCGATCCCTATTATGGAATCCGAACCTTAGATTCCTTGGAAAAAATTGGGAAGAAGACCCATGTGAGATTTCTGACTCAGAAAACGTCCGAATCAGGCCGAAAGCTTACAACTGCACTCAAAGATTTCAAACGTGAGTTTAGAAACATAGAAATCAGGGTTGCTGATAATACCACCATGCTTCATGATAGATATATTATCGACGGCAAGAAGCTATATATAATCGGCCATGGTCTAAAGGATATAGGGAATCGTGACTCTTTCGTAATAGTGCTCGAAAAAGACCTCGCTTCCGACTTGATCCACCAAATCCGAAAGACCTTTAATGCCTACTGGCCCAAAGCAACTGACTTGTAGAAAACCCAATTTGTCAGGAGTTGGAGATTTCTTATGCCTTACAGGATTATCTAATCCCCTTTCACCTTCTCCATCTTCTTCACATACCCATCCAAAATCCCGTTGACAAAACCTGGTGATTCGGAAGTGGAGAACTTCCTGGCTAGTTCTATGGCTTCGTTGAGAACGACCTTGACAGGGGTGTCCGGCATGTGTTGCAGTTCCACCAAGGCCATCTGAAGAATCGTGCGGTCGATTGCTGCAATACGATTGATGTCCCAGTTTTCAGCCAGACTGGAAATCAGCCGGTCAGCCCAGTCGCGGTGTTGACCGGTGAGAGAGAAAAGGGTATGGGCAAACCGAACGTTCTTCTCACTCAGCTTGCGATTTCTGACGATCTCCGCAAAGATCTCCTCAGACCGTGTTTCTCCGCATTCCGACGCATATAGAGCCTTAAGCACCAATTCACGAGTGAGGCGTCGTGGAGAGAGCTTTTCCGTCATCCGAGCGCCTTGTAGAGATTGACCATCTCGATAGCCGCCTCGGCGGCGTCCCAGCCCTTGTTGCCCGCCTTGGTTCCGGAACGTTCAATGGCCTGCTCCAAGGTGTCAGCGGTGACCAGACCATAGATAACCGGAACGCCGGTCTCAAGAGCGATGCGGGCAATACCTTTGGAAGCCTCGTTGGCGATGTAGTCAAAGTGGGGAGTGTCGCCGCGAACGAGCGCCCCGAGACAGACGACGGCGTCATAATTGCCTAACTTCGCCATCCTTGAGGCGACATACGGTATTTCAAACGCACCCGGAACATAAGCAACCGACAGCTTTGCTTCCTCAGCGCCGTGACGCTTCAGGCAATCAAAAGCACCTTCAAGGAGTTTGTCGGTGAGGAAGTTGTTGAACCTGCTGACGATCAACCCAAATGTCAGCCCGCGTGCATCCAGCTTACCTTCGTATACTTTGTATTCCATGTGAATTGCTCCCATTTATTTGAAATTCAATAGATGTCCCATTTTATCCCGCTTGGTTTCCAGATATGTCTGGTTATACTTACAGGGCTCAATCTCGAGCGCGATCTGCTCCGTTATCTCCAATCCGTATCCTTTCAGGCCGATTACTTTTTTGGGGTTGTTGGTTAGCAATCGAATGGAGGTCAGGCCCAGATCTACAAGGATCTGTGCTCCGATGCCATAGTCTCGAAGGTCGGCCTTGAAACCCAGATCGTGGTTGGCCTCCACAGTATCCCGTCCGTGCTCCTGAAGCTCGTACGCCAGGATTTTGTTGGCCAGACCAATCCCTCTCCCTTCCTGTCGCATGTACAGCACCACTCCCAGGCCCTCTTCTTCAACGCGCTCCATGGCATGGTGAAGCTGATCGCCGCAGTCACACCGCCGCGAACCGAATACGTCACCCGTAAGGCAACTGGAGTGAACCCTGACCAGCACGTTTTTCTTGTCTGCTACATCTCCCTTGGTCAAGGCAAGGTGATAATGATTGTCGATATCGGACTCGTATAGGTGGAGTTTGAAATCTCCGTAGATGGTAGGAAAACCAACGGTCGTGACCCTCTTAACCAGCTTTTCATGTTGGCGCCGGTACTCAATCAAGTCTCGGACCGTAATAAATTTGAGGTTGTATTTCTTAGCCATTTCGTAAAGCTTGGGCACTCTGGCCATCGTGCCGTCCTCGTCCATTATTTCGCACAACACGGCGATCGGCGTCAGCCCTGCCAGCCGCGCCAGATCAACCGAAGCCTCAGTATGACCCGCTCGCGAAAGAACACCTCCCTTCACAGCTCGAATCGGAAAAACATGACCGGGCCGGGCCAAGTCCTCCGGCCTCGTGTTTGGATCCACCAGAGTCTTGATAGTGATGGCCCGATCATAGGCCGAAATTCCGGTGGTCGTACCATGAACAGCATCAACGGAAACCGTGAAACGAGTTCCATGCTTGGCCGTATTGCGCTCGACCATGGGGTGTAGCTGGAGTTGTTCGATCCTCTCCTGAGGCATACAGACACAGATAAGACCGCGCCCGTGAGTCGCGAAGAAGTTCACAGCCTCTGGCATGATCTTCTCAGCAGCCATTATCAAGTCGCCCTCATTTTCCCGGTCCTCATCATCAGCTACGATGATGAACTTACCAGCCTTGATATCCTCAATGGCCTCAGGTATCGTGCTAAACTTCACGTTGTTGTTCATTGTCACCATCCACTTTCTATCAGATTCTCTTTCGTAAGAGTGTTGTTGTTTCTGTTTCCTTGTATCTTGAGAACATACTTTCCAATCATATCGAATTCAAGGTTCACTTTGTGGCCACTTTGCAGAAGCCCCAGTGTTGTCTCTTTGGCGGTAAACGGAATGAGGTTAACGCTACACCATCCCGTTCGAGTGGCGTTGACTGTGAGCGAAACGCCATTTATTGTGATTGAGCCCTTGTCGATCACCAGCCTGCTGAACTGCGGATCGAACTTCAGCGCCAATTCCAGCGACTCTTCGACAGGTCTCACATAGTCGATGACACCGGTGTCATCAACATGACCGCTGACAAAGTGGCCGCCTAATCTACCCCCAACTCTGAGCGCTCTCTCAAGATTTATCCGGGTACCGACCGTATAGTCGTTGAGAATTGTGCATTTCACTGTTTCCTGGGACGCTTCAACGGCAAATTGTTCCTTATCAACAGAGACAACCGTAAGGCAGGCTCCATCGCAGGCGACCGATTCACCCAGCGCCAGGTTATTGTCAGTAAGAGTGGAAGTAATAGTAAGTACCCTGTAATTTCCGCGTGTACGCAGGTCTTTGACAGTACCAATTGCCTCAATCAATCCCGTAAACACAGCTACACTCTCTTTCTTGGATAACCGACAAAAACGTTGTCAGTTCCGCTCCTCTGAAACCAATAGCGATCAAAAGAGATGGCATCAGCCAGCTTACGGGTATGTATCTCTCCAACGGCGCTGACACCGCTTCCCAAAATAAGAGGAGCCATCACGATGACGTACTTGTCCACCAGGCCAGCCTTCAGAAAAGATGTAGCAACACCGCCACCGCCTTCAACCAAGAGCGATCGCAATCCAAACTCTCCCGCCTTTGTGACAAAGTCGTGAAGGTCCAGCAGATCGTCTCGATTGGTACGCACGTTCCAGTAAATGAGGCCCTGCCTTCTCCCTTTTGATGTCCTTGAGAACTGTTGCAGGGCTCGCGGAGTAGTCGCGACAATCGTTTTATGATCGCTGTTATGATCCAGAAGCCGGCATTGCCGAGGGAACTTCAACGACTGTGACAGGATAATCCGATACGGATTCTTGCCTTTTACCAACCGTACCGTCAAGGCTGGGTTATCCTTTCGAACCGTCCCCATGCCGACCACAACGGCATCAACCTCGGTCCGGAGTTGGTGAACCAGCTTGAGTGACTGAGATCCGGAAATCCATCTTGAGTCGCCGGTCACACTGGCAATTCTGCCATCCAGGGTCTGGGCTGTCTTAAGGATAACAAACGGCCGCTTGTTCTTATAATAAGCGAAGTAGCTTTCGTTAAGCTGCAGGGCTTGCTTTCTCATTAACCCGCTTTCAACCGTCACGCCGGCTTTTCTGAGAATCCGCGCCCCTTTTCCATTAACCCTTGGGTCAGGGTCTCTGACGGAAAAAACAACCTTGCTGATACCTGCTTCGATTATGGCTTCAGTGCAAGGACCGGTCCGGCCGGTATGGCAACAGGGTTCCAGATTGACATAGAGAGTGGCACCCTTCGCTTTCACGCCGGCCTTCTTGATTGCAACGCGCTCCGCGTGATCCTCACCTACCCGTCGATGATACCCCTCGCCGACGACCTTACGCCCTTTAACAATTACTGCTCCCACCATCGGGTTGGGCGAGGTCCATCCTCTCCCCTTTTCCGCGAGATTCAAAGCTCGACGCATATAAGAGGCATCAGCCGTTTCAGTCATAAAAAAATCCCGAAACATACTTCGGGGTAGATGCACCCTTGGGCACACCAATCTCTATCCTTCTCCCATCCGGACTATACCGTCGGCGTCTGAATTGCACAGACTCAGCCGGGAACTTCCCAACTCGCGGGCTTTGACCGCCGGTCGAGGAATTTCACCTCGCCCCGAAGATTTATGAAGGCTAATATAATCTATAAAGTAGAAAAGGCAAAGACTTTTTTTGATTTTAGATTCAGTCGAACTATCGTCAACACAATGCAAGTTCTTGAATGAGCTCTTTCACCTCTTTCAGGTGAAAGGGCTTAGACAGGATAGCCCTGATCCCTCTCGAGGACACCTCCTGCTCAGACAACTGAGTCCCCCAGCCAGTGATCATAGCAATTGGTATCTGAGGGTGGGTTTCGTGCACTTCTCCGGCAAGGTCAAGACCGGACATACCAGGCATCCCCAGATCAGTAATCAGGATATCAAATGAGTCTTCATTTATAGTCTTCAGAGCGGCATTGGCATCAGGGCAGGCCGTGGCGCTGTAGCCATCCATAGTGAGCATGTCAGTCAAGATTTCCCTTATCTGGTCATCATCATCAACAACCAGAACCTTGAGCCGACCTGTTCGTTTTGTCCTTGTAGTTATCTCAGAGATATCCTGATCCTTGACGGCATGGCTAAAGGCAAGGTTGAAAACCGTTCCGGAACCCTCGTTAGTTCCAAGACTTACCTCTCCCCCCTGACGCGTCACAATGCCGCGGACCATGGCCAACCCCAGGCCTGCCCCAGGCGTACCTTTGGTGCTGAAGAAGGGGTAAAATATCTTCTGTCTGATTTCTTCAGGAATACCTGGACCCCGATCCGTAATTGAGATCGTGAAATGCCGATCGTCGACTCTGAGGCTAACGGTTACAGTTGAGTTCGCCGGTGAATGCTCCACGGCATTCTCCACCAGCTTGTGAATGACTGTCTTAAGCTCAGCCTCACACCCGGAGATGATTGCTTCCTGGGCCGCCAGCTCGGAGACAACAGCGACACCCCTGATCCCGGCCAGTTTCTTCCAGCCGGCAGCGTCAGTATCAAGGCAGTCCCCTATTACACGGCAGAGGTCCACAGATTGAGCTTCCTCGGCTTTGGCGCCAGTGGCGAATTCCTGAATGCGCCTAATGGTGTGAGCCCCGCTCAGCACGAGAGACTCTATCTTGCCCAGGTCTGAAAGTATAGTTTCGTCGCGAATCTTCAGCCTCATCAACTGCAGACGACCGACCACGCCACCGAAGATATTGTTGAAATCATGGGCGACTCCTGTTGTCATATCTGCAAGCGCAGCGAGAGCCTCAGTATCGGCCATCCGCATTGAAGATTTCTCCAGAAGCCGTTTCGTTTTCCTCAACCTTCTCACCATGTAAGCGTCCCTGATCTCCGCCTTGGCAAACATGGCAAAGACCGAAAGCAGATTCAGGTCGCTTTGTGAGAACCCGCTTTCACATTCGGTCCATGCCACCAGTGAGCATCGCAGACTCTCGTCCGGGCACATATCCATCGCTACTACTCCAGTGTATTCGTCGGCATAGTAGCGGCTGAGATCATAGCAGGATTCTCTGCTCGCCGCCTCAGAAGGCGAACTCTCACAAGCTTGCTCTATGCGATGAAGCACTGAATTAAGGAAAGCCTCGGAGACAGGTCTATCGCAGAGAACTTCTTGACCGCTAAGCTCCTCTGGCCCAGATGACTCCGAAAACAGGCAAACGCTGGCCTCAGGCACGATCTGCCGGCAGAAACCGAGGAGTTTTGACATCAACTCGGTAAACGAATATTCCCCAAGTGGCGCCTCAAACACGGCCATCAACTTCGACAGACGCAGCGAGTAATCAGCAACCAATTGCGCTTCGTCAGTAAGGGTCATGCAATCGATCAGTATTTTCGTCAAGTATCCAAGTAACACCTGCATGTTTGGATGACGCGGTTTGTGCGGCTGGTGCCAGCAGGCCACGATCACCGCACGGAGGCGGTCATCTATATAGGTAGGAAACTGATAGATACCCGCAAAGCCATTGCTTTGAGCAAACTGGCCGGTTGGTCCGAGGTCACTGGGGTGCGTTTCTCCAAGGCCGACAAATGTCTCCTCTACTTTTGCACCTCGGTCAATCTCCTGGAACCAGTCCTCTTCCAACAGGTCGAAATCAGCCAGTTTTACGTCCGGTGCACTGTAGAATGACACCGGAATAAGCCCATCGCCGTTTTCCTTTTGGTAGAAGAGAGCCGTGAAGTCCGCTTCCAACAGCCCGGCGGTGAGCAACGTGACGGTATCAACAACCGAAATAATCCTATCGAGGGCGGAGCTTGTCCTAAGATGATAGTATTCTTGTACTTGATCGTGAGCGCTGTACATATTACGTTTAGTTCCTTCGTACACCGGAAGTCCTAACAACCCTGTTTCGATCGCCGGCATCGTTCGCTTTCGTCCGTGACAACCTTATCAGAAAGCTTTCACGTGAGGTTACACCATAGGTCAGGTGCAAACCGTTCAGGCTGACTCTACTGCGCTTGCCATCCTCGACAACGAAGGCAATATCCTGAAAGGCGAGGTGTATCAGCTCATTGAGTGTTGCGTCACCTATAATATCGCGGTTGAACTCAAGCAGTATTGCCTCATCAACTTTACCGGATCGAGCAGTTACCTGGAGAACGCCGGATCGCGTCGCTTTTTCCATCAACACTAGTACCAACGGCAAAACCGAGTCAAATAGAACCGATAGCGGCCACGAAAAATCATGACCAATATCGGTCTTTGCCTGTACTGTAACGGAGGTGTTACTGGAATCATTGATCTGTCGAGCATAGCCATGAATCATCGATGGCAGTCCTGCCAGGAATTTTTGAACCGATACATCAAGGGGAAGGCGTTCTTCGGATACAGAGCAGATATCTCTCAGGCGCTCAACCTGTTCGGCGATATTATCTACAGCCTGGGTGATTCTATGCATTCCCGCTGTTATCCCTTCCGATCGCGCGCCAAGTTCTGCCGAGGATAACGCGTTGCGGAGGATTTCCGATTGGCCAAGCGCCACTGATAGCCAACCGCGAATATCGTGGAAGTAACCTTCAGTGAGCTTGCGAATTGTACGAAACCGTTCCTTCAGGATAAGAACATTCTCGCCAGCTCCGGGCTGATCAATTGCCTGCAATGTGGTTTCCTTACTGTGAGCAAAACCGCTCCACAAACTGATAAATTTGGAGGCATAGGAAAGCAGAGGCTGCACTGAAAGAAGGTACTCTCCTTCCACCGGTGATCCGACAGCAACCAGACCACGGGCGCCAGCGCCAAATCTAATAGGAAAACACGCTTCAGATTTTATATTCTCAAGGAAGTACCACTTAGCCTCCTCCTTACTGAACCCCTGGTCCTGAAGAGTCTGTAGGAAACGCGGGCTGTCCTCACTCAACACCTGCTGCACCTTAGCCACAACAGGGCTGTCGTTATGCCTTACCTGCAGCTCTGATCGAGGCCCCCTCACAACTGTCCGTGACGAGCCGGAAGGCAACACTATCGTAAGACACGATAGAATCATTTGTTGGTCAAGCAGTCTGAATACCTCTAAGATTATGTCATCAACTGTAGCTGGCAAATCAATCATATTGTCGAGGCGCGAAAACAACGAAAGGAATTCTGACGAGGTGCTGAATTGAGAATCATGCAGCATGGATGACAACCGGGCGATTTCTCTGATCCAGGACGCCACCTGCAAGGTGATGTGGCCGCCGAAAACTACAGCGATGATGTACTCCGTCCTCTCCGAGTGAATCCCAGGATGCACGAATAGGAAATTCGGCGGGGAATCAAGAAATGTGGGGTGATCCGGCAGCAAGTCAACAGGCAGAAAAAAACGCTCTTTGCGCATGGACTCAATCCATTCCCGCGCGGTTGCCAGATTCAACTCTCCGGCAAGCTTGTCATATAGATGGAGGTTCCCCACAATGAATCGTTGCCTGTAGATGCCATCGCTCTCACTGTAAAGAGCTGCCAAGCTATCTGGCTGCTGTTCCGTCAGTAGATCTAGCAACTTCTTGGTAAAAAGCTCAAAACCGTTGTCCCGCTGAAATAGAGTAGAAATGAAACACGAAGCAGTCGCCCCATCCGATTTTTCGGCGCTGTCTTCAAAAGCCGAGAGACTCTCAATAAGCGCAGTATCGGCGGAAGCGCTAATGTCACATGTCTTTCCTGATGTCTCTACAACGACAGCTCTGATATGCCCGCGTACCAGAACGGGATACAAATTGTATCCGTTGACTGTATAGCAGTGTTTAGCCACGTGATTGAATAACGGGTCACTACCCTCCACAACCAGCGATTGTCGGATTGATCTCACCTGCTCCCAAGGAATGTACAACCAGGATTCTTCCATGTGCTCCTGTGGTTGACTGACAACCCAGCGGAAGACCTCCTGAAGGCCTTCGGATACATACAGCCGTGCCGTCACCGGAAGGCCCAAGCCTTGAAGGCTACCCTGCAGGATCCCTTCTTGCCTTTCGGAAAGCTGTCTCATGACATTTATGCGCCCCAACTGCTTAACCACGACAGGAGGGGTACACTCTCATGGGGAGATTTCCTCAAAGATAAAACCATTTATCTTCTGAGCGGAGCGGTCTATGATAGAAAGATACCTGTCAAGACCGGTGATCGTGTCCGGTTTATGGGACTTAATCATTTCAACTGATCCCATGATGCTCGATAGCGATGACTTAATGCGGCTCTTCAGCATGGGATCGTGCAGGACCGTTGAACCAGCAATGTTCCTTTCGAGCCGAGGACGGGTTTTACTCCTCTTGCCGAGCGCTAACTGAATCGCCAGGGACAACCCCGACGCCACCGAACCTGCAAACAGAACGTCAGCCGGGCTGTATTGATAACGAGTCCATCGCCGCATCTCGGCCAGGCTGACAACCGCGAGGACCTGACGGCCCACTGTGATCGGAATCAGTAAGGCTGATTTCAAGTCTGCACTGAACACCTGCCCGGCCTCAGCCTCGGCCATTTTCTTATCCGTGTGTTCCTGATTTATCATCATTAGGCGACCCGTCTCCCGGACTAAAGTATGATACGGCATCAACGACAAGATCATGTGGCCGTCGGTCGGCGTTAGCCCCTCAATAGGTCGCAAGCAGACCAGTGCCCTCGATTTCAGAAAGGCGCCGTCATACTCGTAAGTCGAAATCCTGACCACGGATGTTCTGAGTTCCTTAGACAAGAGAGTCGCCGCCTGCTGGAACAGGTCTTGAAGATTAACAACACATCCACAGTCGGCAAGGAAAGAGTTAGCCAGAGCCACGCGTCGCTCATGAATGCTGGAGTGATGACGATAGATTTCTTCGGAGACAAGGTGGCTTAAAAAGGGAACAGCCACATTAATGAGCTCAATCTCCCGGGCTCTGAAACGATTGGCCTGTCTCGAGGCAATAACTACAGCTCCTCCAGTCCTCTGGCCATAACCCAACCGAAAGGCAACCAGAGATTTCATCCCACTGTCGAGAATCATCTTTTCAACCGGTACTGTTGTCTTGGCTCGCACGTCATTGACCACCACCAACTTGTCGCTGTCAAGAACATGGTTCAAAAAAACACGATGGGATGGATCGTTGACACTTTTCTCGTTAAGAAGAGCGCCATCTTCACTAACGGAATACCTCTGTGTATTTTTCTTCTCGTAGGTAATAGTGAAAGAAATAAGTTCTGTGTGTAACACTTCTGTAAGCCATCTGGAAATTCTTAAGATACTTTCTTTGATAGGTTTTCTGTGATCGACAGCAGTGACCAAAGACTGTAACCAATCGGCCTGCTGCTTCCGGAATGACTCATCCAGTTGCCGCTTTTGCAACTCAACTTCGCGGGAAATGATGCCGGCAGCTATTTTTAGATTTATTCTGTCCTCGACATCCAAGACCGATTTCTCGCCCTGCCATAATAGGAACACGGCAGATATCTTGCGGTTTACGGCTACCGGCATCGTCATGTCAGGTCGCGTGATACTTGCGGGGACTCCTATAACTATGCTGTCCATAGGAGAGGAATCGTTTTCAGGTAGGTTGTCGGCGACGTTCTCATCGAACGATATTGTCCGAAGCTCTTGGTCCGTTATTGGCGCCAAACCACACGAGCACAGAAATACTGGCTTTTGCTGACCTTGGGAGTAGATGTAAACGGCTCCACTTCGAAGGTCAAAGTGCTCAGCCGCATACTGCAACGTCTTACTCAAAATCACCGGCAACCTTCGTTCCACCCCAACGAGTTGCTCAACCCTCTTGATGAAATCTAAACGCCGCCACTTCTCCCGGTCGAATTTCCGGTAATCCCGCGAAAGCAGAAGCCATCTGGACATACCACTTACCAGCATCGTGAGTCCTGTAATTGTACCAATCCAGAAGATCAGTCGGTAGAAAACAGGATCGGAAAGGAAAGGAATTGAACAAAAAACGCCAATCTTGCTGTAAAGGCTGGATACCGCCATCAACGTAAGAATGACTAGGCCGGCCGAAATGTAACGGTAGCCTTCCCTGCTCTCTCCGGAGAGTTGTGTTCGGCATCTGGCGACCAGGACAAGGGCAGAAAGGAAAAAAACAGCCACCACCAGGTCAGCCACCGGTATTTCCATAGGACCTCCTGATCGGCTAACTTGTTGTTGTCTTATTAATAGTCGACAGAATCCGTCATCTGCTTAGCCCAGAACAGTGACATGGTAACGGACGAACGATTATTAGCAGCCTTAGGTTCTCTCCCTATCACCATAATATATAACTTTAGATGATAATGGTTAATGCATTGTTACCTTGCGGCTTACATGGTGTGGGTACTGCTCCGTCTCTGTACACTATCTCTGACAGAAAACAACAGATAAACAAGTGGTTTCATTACCTATAGCTTGGAGAGAACAAACATCGATTCGATTAATCACCGTAAACGCAGCAACAGAGTCAGCAATTCTACCCCGTGTACTTCACGCCGAAGGCGTATCTTCGACTCTCTCACTTGGCAAACAACGCAGGGTTGACAATGCGGCGATAGTTCTTGAAATGGATTTTGGCAATCTTACCAAAGAGCGAAACCGGGTGGCGTTTTGCCAGCTTCCTACCGGCCTCATCCACAATGGAACCGGCTCCCCTCGGAATATCAATCTCCAGTAGGGCTGACAGCTTCTCTATCTCCCTCATGAAGGCCGCCCGCGCCAGGATTGAGGCTGCAGCCACCTGAGGAATCCGCTCACCGCGAACAAGCTGCTGAAGGTCAATTGTCACTCCCTTCTTGCGAATAGCCCCTTCAACCAGCTCTGTTTTTCCGAACTTGTCCGAAACAGCAAGGTCGACTCTGTGCTTAACAAGAACCGCCGCAATTGCCCGGGCATGGCCATCAGCCAGCAGCTTGTTCAGATTCTTGATCGACGCATACTGCCGGTTGTACTCTTCCGGACTGAACATAATGATAATGTGGGGGAAATAAGAACGAAGCTGCTCGTCTATAGTCAGCAGCTTCTTGTTGGCAATCAGTTTGCCGTCGCGGACCCCAAGTTCCTGTAACTTCTCCAGATCACTATCGGACGCTAACAAAGCACCCACCACCAGCGGTCCGAAAAAGTCCCCCTTGCCGGATTCGTCAACGCCGAGTATCCGACGCCCGCGGGGCATGTCCTAATTGGCCCGTTCCAGATACTCACCGGTGCGCGTGTCAACCTTGACCTTGTCCCCTTCTTTGACGAAAGGAGGCACTTTTACCGTCAGACCGGTTTGCAGCTTGGCCGGCTTGGTGATGTTTGTAACAGTGTCACCCCGTGCAGACGGTTCCGTCTGAACGACTTCGAGAATCACCGAGGCCGCAAGGTCAACTGAAATGGCCTCGTTATTGAGAAAGACAACTTTATATTCCTGGTTCTCCAGAAGGTACCACTTAGCGTCGCCGAGATTGTCGACCGGAATAGAGACCTGCTCGAATGTCTGGGTATCCATAAAGGCAAACTCACCGGTGTTTTCATAGAGGTACTGCATCGTCTTGAATTCCATATCGGGAGGCCGGAAAGAGTCATTTGAGGAAAAAACCTTCTCAACCATGGCGCCCGTTTTGATATGCTTCAACTTGGTGCGTATGTTGGCCTTGCCTCTTCCCATTTTGAAGTGCTGATACTCCACTACGTAATACGGCTGGCCATCGACAATTATACGCAAACCCTTCCTGAAATCTGACGGTGTATACATCCAAACCTCCTGAGCAATTGCCCGCAAATATAGCAAAAAATAGGTCTCGCTCAAGAGATTTCTCAGGGCTTTGATCGGGCTTCTCCCTACCTGTTATGCTGAAGCAGGTGAAAAGACATCCACGGGAACGGCGGACGAAGATATCCGCCGTGCACGAATAGGGGGCATGGGATACACAGAGCAGGATTGGGTGCAAGCTCAATCCCGTTTGCAGTTATCGCAAGTCCTCGCTAAGCCTGAGATTCGGAGGGTATGTTAGCTCAAAGAGGGCAGATGTGGACATCTGCCACCCACGAAACGTCTGCTTCGAATCGGCAACGAAATCGTAAATGTCGTTCCCTTGCCCAACTGAGACTCTACGGACAGCGAACCCTGGTGCAGATCGACAATCTTGCGAGCCAGAGGCAGCCCCAAGCCGGTCCCTAAGGGACGACACGAGAAAAACGGTGTGAAGATTTTGTCAAGGTCGTCTTCGGCAATACCACAGCCGAAGTCCTCAACTTCAATTTGTAATTGTAGGGCAGAAGTCCCCGACTCCTGCCAATTGTTGGCAGGTATCAGAGATACCTGCCCTACCCTGATTTCAACCCGGCCCTTTCTATTCTCATACGCATTGAAGGCATTTTCTACGATATTCGTCAATGCTTGCTTCATAAGCAAGGGATCCAGCCCAATCGTGAAATCATCGGTTTGCCTGACCACAAATTCGGCCTGTCGACAATCCGGACGGGCCTCAAAAGTACTAACGACTTGGGCTACAAGCTCGTTGACAGACGCCGGTTCGGGCTTAAACGCCAGCGGCCTGGCAAACTGGAGAAATCTCTCCACTAACTTCTCGGCCTCGGCGGTTTCTTGAATCAGCGCCTCAATACTGCCGATCTCCAACCCGCTTTTTCTCAGCCTTTTTTTCAAAAGAGCACAGTAACCGGTAATAGCCCCCATCGAGTTCCGCAATTGATGCGCCAGCCCTCCAGCCATCTCCCCCAAAGCCGCAAGGCGATTCTTTGTCTCCAGTTCGGCGCGAAGACGCCGCAGCTCGGTTAGATCATTAATGAGCATAGAAGCGCCTATCGGTTGACGCTGGTCATCGTATACGGCGGAAATTGAAACACCAAGGACTCGTTTCTGCCCGTGTTTGGGGGTGAAGTCAATCTCCTGATAATCGGCGCCTGTCCCCTGCACCAAGGTACGCTTCAAGGCTTGCGCAGTTGCGGAGTCAGGTTTGAGTAAGTCGGAATACGGTTTCCCCTCATGGTCAACAGGCTGAATGTCAAGAATCTCGCCAGCTGCCCGGTTGATCGACAGCACCCGCCCCTGCTTATCCACCGTGATAATTCCGGAGCTCATCGAGGTCAATAAATACTGATTGAACTGCTCAAGCGAATCGGCCTTTCGTTGAATAGCTTTGTTGAGTTTAAGAAGTTGCTGTTCCTTATCCTTCAGTTCCTCGATGACTTGGCGGTAGTCCCGGACCATCGCCTCGACATCATCTTCTGTCTGGTCGACTACCCGCCCGGCATCCAGCGCCTGTTTTCTGATTTTCCTGAAAGGAGAGAAGATGAAGCGTGAGAGCAACAGATAGATTATGGCTATGGCCAACACAGACGCAATATCAATAATCAATACCATCCGTGCCGAGTCGTCAAGGTAGGCCAACCCTGGGGCGTTTTTCGACAGAATCGCCAGGCTTTTAGCTGCGCTGAAAGGAATTGGATAGACATAGAAAAATTCATCGTGCTCGCCACGTGTCAGAGTTTGAAAGTCCGAAGCCAACAGCTTACGAGCAATATCAGGAATCTGTCCGGCTGGAAGACTCTGGACAACAGAGGCAAACCAGAGTCTCTTTGACTCGGTCGAGTTATCCGGCGGCCTTGAGGGAATCACCATCAATCCGCTCAGACCATACTGTAGCATGAGCTCTCGCTTCTGGGACTCTGTCAAATCGGGCGGAACCATACCGTGCACTACCCGACTTACTGCCAGCGCCGCTGAGTTGAGGTCTGCGGCGATCCTGCTCCGCCTGGATTCCCGAGCACGGTAGAGGATAAAGTTCGATGTGAAATTAAGAAACAGGAGGATGCAGACTATGACTAGTAGCCCCAGGTGGACCTCTGATTCAAATCTGTGGCTGCCTTTTTTCATCGTCCCTGGTTACTTATCGGCAGTTCCGGAATTTGGCTGAAAGGTAGCCCTTCAGTGTAAGCCGACGACGTTGGTAAGGTAAAGGTTGATGAGTTGATCGCCATAGGCAATGGAGAGCATCGCAGCGGTCGCAAGGAAAGGCCCAAACGGCACCACTCTGGTTTCACGGACGCGGGCCGAGAAGATCATTATCACAAGCGATACGACCAGACCGATTACGGCCGAGGAGATGAAGATCAAGATAATCTTCTGCCAACCCAAGAACGCCCCTAACATCGCCGCCATTTTGATATCGCCTCCCCCCATGGATTCTTTCTTGAATAGCCAGTCCCCAAGCAAAGCGACCAGATACAATGAACCTCCACCAACCACAAGTCCAATAACAGCGTTCACGATGCCGATTCCTCCCGGCAGCAACGAGATCGCGAGACCTGCCAATATACCGGGTAGGGTGATGACGTCGGGAATTATCTGAAAGTCAAGGTCAATGAAAAAGATGACCAACAGCGCCGAGGAAAGAAAAGCGAAAACAGCGAAGTTTAGGCTGAGACCAAACTGCCAGTAGAAGTAAAGGTAAAAAAGTGCGTTGATGACCTCTACCGCAGGGTATCGATAAGATATCTTCCCTCGGCAGAAAGCGCACTTGCCACGCAGAAAAATGAAGCTGACAACGGGGATGTTGTGGTACCACTTAAGCTGTGCGCCACAATGCGGGCACACGGAACGTGCCACAACAAATAGGATACGGCGCGGCAGACGGTGGATCACAACATTGAGGAAAGACCCGATAGCCAGACCGAACAACCCGACCCAGATAAGTATTATCTTATCCATCTGTTCTTTTATCGGACGAAAGAGGGACTATCTCAACTCACCCAGCATATTCATCAGGAGAGCGCAAACCACTGGGCCAGCGGTTTCGGTCCGCAGTATTCTTGCCCCCAACGAAACCGGCACAAAGCCGGCCTTCACTGCCAGATCAACTTCGTCTTGCGTGAAGCCGGACTCGGGACCAACTAACGCCGTTACCCGCCTTAACCCCGTAATCTCCGGCAATTCCACTGATGAAACCGGACTCCCACCCGGATGGAAAATGAGCCTGAGGCTTTCCGCATCAACCTCTTTCATGTACTGGGCAAAAGTGATCGGCAGGGCAATCTCAGGTCGATAGCTGCGGCGGCATTGCTTAATAGCCGACAGCGCCACCCTTTCGAGGCGGCGAGTTCTGGCCGCCACTTTCTTCGAGTCGTCTAATCTTACCTTGGACCTGGCAGCAATAACGGGAACAAATCTTTTCACCCCCAACTCGGTTCCCTCCTGAACAACGGTGTCAAACTTGGAACCGACCGACAAACCGGCGACCAGTGTCAGCGCCACCATCGGTTCACCGAAATTACGAATCTCCAGATACAGGCGGACGGCAACCTTCTTATTGCCGACAATTTTTGCAACCTCTCCCCTGTACGCGGTCCCAACCCCATCTACGACTATCAGCCGATCCCCTTGCGAAAGGCGCATGACACTGACGGCGTGATGGCTCTCATCAGCAGGGAGTTCGACGATGTCATCGTGTAGCCGCCGGGGCGGACAATAAAAAATCGGAAGTTCCTTCATTCAACCCTTATGCACAATGTAGGTCAGCCATTCGTTGTCCCGGAGAACTGAAAAGGCGGTCTGTTTCTCCTGCTTCAGTATCGCCGAGACCTCCGACTCATCCCGATCAAGCAATCCCGATAATATTAGAATCCCTTTGTCTGCCGTGAGGGCCACCAGGTCACCTAGCATGAACAGTATGGTGCTCTTTATAATATTGGCGCAGACAAACTCATAAGGTATGTCGTCTTTGCATAAGTCAACCGATCCCAACAAGATTTCCGCAGGGGCGCTCACACAATTTATCCTGAAATTCTCCTGACAGTTTTCTACCGCCGTGATATCGCAGTCAATTGCCTTGATGAAACTCGCCTGCATCTTGTCGGCAAGAATGGACAGAACACCCGATCCGCAACCAACATCGACAAACCGCATCCCTGGTTTGAAGTTCTCTCGAATGATCTTGAGACACGACCGGGTAGTTTCATGGCTGCCCGTGCCAAATGCCATCTTCGGCTCAATGATAAGGTCGTACTTGAAAACCGGTTCGGCAACGTACCAGGGAGCACGTACAATAACATCATCCCCGATGCGAGTCGGTCGAACGGACTGCCTGTACTGTTCTCCCCACTCGGTGTTTTTAACCACGCGTTCCTCGATATCAGGGACAGCCGGCATGGAGCTGCTAACCAGACACGAAAGATAACCTGTCAGCATGCCACGCCAGTCCTTCTCGTCATCTTCGGCAACATAGAAAGCAATTCCGGTAACGGCGGAAGCCTCCTCTTCTTCAAGGATCAGGCCCGAACTTATGTTTTCGATAACGAAATTGCAGACCGCGTCGGCCAGAAGTCGAGGCACCTCAAACTTCACTTCAATGTAAGCTTGGGGCTTGGGTTCACCCATAGCGTGCTCATACCCCGAGGGTTTCTCTTAGCTTTCTGAAGAATGATTTGTTGGCGGCAGGCGGTTCAAACGCCCCTGAGCGGGACAACCTCTCAAGCAGCTCTTTGTCCTCATTGCTTAGCTTGGTCGGCACCCAGACGACAATGCCGACAAGTTGATCCCCCCTGCCGGTGTGGTGTAGGTGGGGGATCCCCTTACCGCGCATTTTCAATATCTTGCCTGGCTGCGTCGCCGGAGGGATTCGTATTGTTTCATGCCCATTCAGAGTAGGCACCGAGACCGTTCCCCCCAGCGCAGCGGTCGTAAACGAGATCGGCAACTCACACACAATGTGATCGCCACGCCGGGTGAAATATTCATGGTCGGCTTCATCAAAAACAGCAATCAGATCACCGGGCTCCCCATTGTGGGAGGCAACATTGCCCATATTTTCAATTGTCATATAGTTACCGCTGGAAACACCGGCTGGGATCTTCACTTGAACCGTAGTAGAACCTCGCACCCGGCCTTCTCCACCGCATACCCGACATGGGTCCGCAATGACCTCCCCTGTACCACGGCACATGTTGCAGGTCGTGACTTGCTGGACAGTTCCAAGAAAAGTGCGGGTGACTGTTCGCACTTGGCCGGAACCCCTGCATTGAGGACAGGTTCGACGCGACGATCCGGCCGCCACACCCGTACCACCGCACGTATCGCAGCGCACCAGTCGCTTGACCTTAACCGACTTCTCAACACCGGATGCAATCTCTTCAAGGGTGAGCATGATTCTGATCCGCAGGTCTTCGCCCCGATTTCGCTGCCGGCGAGGACTGCCCATTCCCATACCGAAGAAATCATCAAAGATCGATCCACCGCCGAAATCACGCATGAAAGCACGGAGGGCATCGCCAAGGTCAAACCCTCCAAAGCCACCAAAACCAAAACCCGCCCCTTGCCCGACACCGGCATGGCCAAACTGATCATAGGCGCTCCGCTTCTGTGGGTCCTTTAATACCTCGTAGGCTTCGGTGGCCTCTTTGAATCTCTCCTCGGCCTCTTTGCTGCCGGGGTTGCGGTCAGGATGGTACTTCAGTGCCAGTTTACGGTAGGCAGACTTGATAGTATCAACGTCAGCTCCCCGATCTACACCGAGGACTTCATAGTAGTCTCTTTTTGCCATAGATCAGCTATTTCTTGTCATCGTCGACAACCTCGAAGTCAGCATCAACCGCACCTTCTCCCTTGTCTTTCTTTTCCTCGCCAGCACCAGCCCCGGCCGTGGACCCTGCTTCAGCTCCAGCTTGAGCGCCAGTTGCCGTTTGCGCCTGCTTGTACATTTCTTCGGCGAGCTTGTGGGAAGCGGCGGTGAGAGTTTCCTTGGCAGTGTTAATTGCTTCCAACGACTCACCGGTAATCGCATCCTTAAGATTCTTGACAGCTTCCTCGATCTGCTTCTTTTCATCTTCGGCGATCTTGTCGCCGTGTTCCTTCAGGGTCTTTTCCGTAGCATAAACAAGTTGGTCAGCCTCATTGCGCGCCTTGATCAGTTCACCCTTTTTCTTGTCTTCCTCGGAGAACTTCTCAGCGTCGTTCACCATTTTGTCAATTTCCTGCTCGGACAGGCCGGAAGAGACTTCAATCTTGATCGACTGCTCTTTGCCGGTAGCCAGGTCCTTGGCGTTTACATGGACGATTCCATTAGCATCGATATCGAACCCAACCTCGATCTGAGGCACGCCACGTGGAGCCGGGGGAATGCCAATCAGATCGAACCTCCCCAAGGTGCGGTTGTCGATCGCTATTTGACGTTCACCCTGCAGGACGTGGATGGAGACCGCCGGCTGGTTATCATCTGCAGTCGAGAAAATTTGGGACTTTTTGGTCGGGATAGTGGTGTTGCGCTCGATCAGCCTGGTCATAACGCCGCCGAGCGTCTCGATACCAAGTGAAAGCGGGGTAACATCCAGAAGCACTATGTCCTTCATTTCCCCTGAAAGAACACCGCCCTGTATCGCCGCTCCAACAGCAACTACCTCATCGGGGTTGACACCCTTGTGCGGTTCTCTTCCAAAGAGCTCCTTGGTAAGCTCGATAACTTTCGGCATCCGGGTCATCCCGCCTACCAGCACCACCTCATCAATATCAGACATAGACAGCTTGGCGTCAGCCAGCGCCGCTTTGCATGGCTGCACCGTCCGTTGAATAAGGTGGTCGGTCAACTGCTCCAGCTTTGATCGTGACAGCGTCAGGTCTAGATGCTTGGGGCCGGATTGATCAGCCGTAACGAATGGCAGATTGATATTCGTCTGAAGAGTCGATGAGAGCTCAACCTTGGCTTTCTCCGCCGCCTCCTTAAGACGCTGAAGAGCCATACGGTCTTTGCGCAGATCAATCCCCTGTGATTTGAGAAACTCTTCAGCCATCCAATCGATAACGGCCTGGTCAAAGTCGTCGCCACCGAGATGGGTGTCGCCGTTAGTGGAACGGACCTCAAAAACCCCATCGCCGATCTCAAGAATGGAGATATCAAACGTCCCGCCGCCAAGGTCAAAGACGGCAATCTTGGCATTCCCTTTCCTCTCGAGGCCATACGCCAGCGAAGCTGCCGTCGGCTCGTTGATGATGCGCAACACCTCCAGGCCGGCGATCCGCCCGGCGTCCTTGGTGGCCTGGCGCTGGGAATCGTTGAAATAGGCCGGTACCGTAACAACCGCCTGCTTGACTTCATAGCCAAGATAACTTTCCGCCGCCTGCTTCAGGGCGCGGAGTATCAACGCGGATATCTCCGGCGGTGAATACGTCTTATCCTGAACCTGGACCAGAACAGCGCCCTTTTCATTCTCGGTGACCTTGTAGGGGACTATCTTTTCCTCCGAAGATACTTCACCATGCATCCGCCCCATGAAACGCTTGATGGAGAAAACGGTGTTTTCCGGATTCGTCACCGCCTGCCTTTTGGCGGCTGCGCCGACAAGACGCTCGCCATCCTTGGTAAAGGCCACAACCGACGGTGTCGTGCGGGCACCTTCAAGATTCGGTATGACAACCGCATCCTTTCCTTCCAGAACGGCCACGCACGAGTTGGTCGTCCCCAGATCAATGCCGATTACTTTTCCCATGTTTTTATGCTCCTTTATAGTCTACTACGATATTTTATACCACTTTCTAATTATGATATGGCAAATTGTAGCCAATTATGGCAAGTCTCGGAAAGACCTGCTCTACTCCTGCTTTTGTTGCTTCTTTCCATCGGTTTTCCCCCTACTCACCCCCACCTTGCTATGGCGCAGTACTCGTCCGCCCTGCATATACCCTTTGCTCATTTCTACCGCCACTGTCCCTTCCGGGTACTCCTCCGATTCAACTGGCATCAGAGCTTCGTGAAGATTGGGATCAAATGGTTTGCCCAAAGCCTCTATAGGTCTGACATCATGTTTATTCAGCAGCGCCGTCATCTGATCAAAAATCAACTCGGTGCCTTTGCGAAAGGATTCAAAATTGCTATTCTCGTTGTCGTGCTGCAAAGCACGCTCGAAGTTGTCCATAACGTCAAGTAGCTCAATCAGGATTCTATCATTGGCGGTACGAATTATATCATCGTACTGCCGCGCCATACGCTTCTTGTAGTTATCAAACTCAGCCGCCAGGCGCAGGAGCTTGTCTTCCAGCTCTTCTACGCGCGCTTTCAATCTGTCCTCTTCGCATGGTTCCTCCTGCGGCTCAGTCTCGGTGGCCTCCCCGGTATCCTCTGAGACCTCGTCTGCGGGCTGCTCAGTCTCCACGTGAGCTTCCTTGACGGCGCTTTGATCACTATCCGATTCAGTACTGGTTACTTCGGTATCCTTCCGTTTCTTCTTGGACATCTTTTACGCATCCCTCTTTCTATCAATACCAGAGAGCACATCCGTTATCGTTCGTGCTGTATGCTCGACAACCGATGCGAGTTTGTTGTACGGCATTCTGGTGGGGCCAATGATACCGATTTTGCCACTGATGTTCCCCACCCTGTAGGAAGAGGTGACCAATGAACACTCCATAATTTTGGTAAACTTGTTCTCGCGGCCGATCGTTATGATCAACCCCTCCTCCTGAGCATCACTCAAGAAGTCAGAGAGAGTTGAGCCATCTTCCAAAAACCTCACCAAGCCCGATATCTTCTCCATGTCGGCAAACTCAGGTTGTGCAAGCAGATTGTCCACACCCGACAAATGAATATCCTCCACCCTTCCGTCAGTCCAGATTTTGTCCTTGGAATTAACAATTAGATGTACCAGACGACCATGCCCGGATACATCCTCCAACCGCTCGGAGACAGTCTCTCGAATCTGACCAAGCGTAAGCCCTACCAGCCGTTCGTTGAGGACAGATTCCATTTCACGCAAGTCCTTCTCGGGAACAGCAGTTTCCACTTCGAGGATGACGCTCCGTGCAAGGCCGGACTGGACTACCACCACGACCATGATGCGACCTTCGGAAACCGGTATCAGTTCGAGTCGCTTCAGACTCCCACCCTCGAACTTTGGGGCAATGGTCACGCCCAATTGATGCGTAATATCGCCCAGAACCTTGCATGTCTGACCCAGGATTTCATTCACACCGCGACCTTCTTTGAGGATGGAGTCCCTGATTGCATCCTTCTCGGACTGAGTAAGAACCTCTGGTTTGAGCAGATAGTCGACATAGACACGGTATCCCAGATCAGTTGGAATCCTGCCGGCAGAAGTATGCGGCTGTTGAACCAATCCCATCTCCTCTAAGTCCTGTAGAGTGTTGCGGATTGTGGCTGACGAAATCCCCATCCTGAACTTACTGGCAATGACCCTCGACCCGACCGGCCCGGCGGTTGCGATGTAGTAATCAATAAGATTATATAGTATCTGCTTCTCGCGTTCGCTCAGCTTTTCAAATGCCATAGCAACTCAACTCTTCCTCTGCCGACTACTGCCATATTGGCAGTCACAGTGTCAGTACGCCTAACAATTTATACATTTTACGGCTGTAGTCAAGTCTAAGTGACTCAAAGATTGGTGGATTTTTTGGGGTGGGGAAATAGTAAAACTGAACCGATAGAAGGCTTATTATCACACTAATCGTGACTCAAAGAACTTTAACCTGTTCTGATTTTGGAGCAATGGCTCTTGCGTCCCTGAAACGAAAAAAGTTAATTCGACAGCCTCAATTTCAGGTTCTTGGCAGCTATCGCGGAAAACCTGTGAAATGGATAGTTCCGCAAAAAATCTCCACGAACAACCAAATATTCCAAAACCTCGACTGGTGTGCTGGGGTCCTCAGCAATGGCGTGGATTTCTCCTGCGTTCAGAGTGTTTAGAGCTAATTGTGTTTGCAATTCTTTTAGCGCCATGAATGCCACTCAGTGGGTGGCAGATGTCCACACCCGCCTGATAATCCTATTGCAACCCACGAAGACCCAGGGAGACCTAATAATGGCAGGAGTTAAGGACTCCTACCATACAAGACCTCCTATCACTTGCTGTCAAGTGAGAACTTGACTGGGTATGTTACCCAGGTCTTTACCACGTGACCGCCTTGTATTGCCGGTTTGAATTTATTCTTGAAAGCAGCCTTGACTGCAGCTTCATCGAGCGAAACTGTACCCGATGATTTGGACACATTAGCTTTGAGCACATTCCCATCTTCGCCAATCAACGCATGCACCCAGACTGTTCCTGTGATTTTAGCCTGTCTAGCAAGACGCGGATACTCCGGCGTCTCCTCGTAAATCATCTCGGGCATAATTTGTACCGGCACTAATTTATCAGCGGTCAGCTGGGGATATTCGGTTTTATCAACACTCTTGTCGGAATGATCCGGCGCATCCCCCTCATTGTTATTGAGTGTAAACTCAACCGGGTATGTAACCCAGACAGCTACCGGTTTACTATTTTGGATGGCTGGTTTGAACATATTCTTAACGGCGGCCTTAAGCGCTGCCTGGTCAAGCAATTCAGAACCAGAGGATTTACTGACTATTGCCTTTTGAACAGACCCCTGCTTGTCTACGAGAGCCTTGACCCAAACCTTACCGGCAACACCTTCATTTTTGGCTTCAAGTGGATATTCCAGCGCAGCTTGGTAAACCATTTCAGGATAAACCTCGACTTCAATAAACTCGTCTGGTGATGGCATCTGCTCACTGGTGTTAACAGGTTCAATTGCTCCTGACTGAATACCGCTGAATATGAGTGTAAAGGTTAGAGTGATAACTGTAATAATTGACCGGGACTTCATCTTTTATCCCTCCCACTAAAGGTTAACGATAGGAATCGTGGACTCCTGTTTCTCCGCACAATATCTCGCTGCCACAGGTTGCACTTACAGTGGCCATCAACCTACGACATCTAATCAATACAATGACGCCTCTATGCTCATCATTGTTCAATTTTTCTTTTTTAGGTGGAGATGAAACGTGTCACGTAGATGGTTGATATCCGTTTCTGCCCTCAGAATCTTATCGCGACCTATGGAACCTTGAGGGACCTGACAATAACAAGAATCGGTTACCCTTGCCCTGAATAAACTTACTTCTTTTCCTTCTCTTCCTTCTTCGATGCCTTGGCCGCTGATTTGTCCTTCAGGTTCTCCTTGCGATCGTCGATGCCATTCTTGTTCTTGTCAATGAAGTTATCGTACTTCTTCTCTAGAGTTTCGGTTCCCTTTTTCACTTTCGGAACAGGTTTCACCTCCTTGTCAGCAGGGACTTTCTGTTTCTGAACGACCTGCGTTTTTACCGGCTTTTTGTCTTTCTTCTCAACCGCCGTTGCAGTCCCGCCAACAAAAACAAGGAAAATCCCGCATACAAGATATGTGATTAGTCTTTTCATTTCTGCCTTCTCCTATACGTAATAACGCACTTATCCCCGGAATTGTCAAACGCCGACATCTTCTACCTCTTCCCCTTACCTCCCGAGGAAGCCTTCTTACCTCCGGTGGAGCCGCTCTTGCCACTCGGTTTACTGATCGAAGGTGACGACTGCTTGCTACTGCTGTGCGACTTATAAGAGGAAGAGCTTTTCTTCGAGTCACCCGAGTTGCCGGTTGCTTTCGTAGGCTGGTAGGACTTGGTTGCCTTAACCTTCTGGCTTTGGTCCGATTCTTTCTTTATGGTTGAACTCTTGATCTTCGAGCCTCTCTTGTGGTCAGAGCCGGATTTCTTCTTGTAATAACCGGACGATGTTTTGGAATCAGTGGTCGATTTACTTCCAACATAGCCCTTGCTGCCGGAGGACCTATCTTTACCTCCGACAATTGACGACTTTGTTGAGGAGCCTGGGGAATCAGTTGTGATGGAACCTTTTATCTTACCCATACTGGTTGTGCGGGAATGGCTGCCTTCTGCATTCTTATTGCTCTTGGTCACACCGTAGACCGAACCGGTCGTCTCCAGACCGCGTTCTGTTTTGACAATCTTCGTATTCCCACGGGCGTACTTCTTGTGGCCCGACAGAAAAGCCTCGGTCTTTTTGGACACCAGAAAATCGTCCGCCACAGCAGCCTTGGAAACGACGGATGCCGCCTTCATGATGGCACTGCGCTGTTGCTTATACTGCGGATAGCCGTTCGCTACCGGGTTGCGGTAGCCGGCATAACGGACTTCCTTGTACTTGGACACACCCGTCTGCGAAGTACGTATGACCTCGTGGCCCAACACTACCGTGTGATACCTGGTAACGTGAAAATCGGATTCCCAGCAGTAGCCGTAGTAATCATATATGGTGATGGTATGCCAGCCGACATAGATACGCGGAATGTACAGCGGAGCGCATCCCCAGTAGATCCCATTGATGTATACCGAGGCCCCGATAGGATAATCGATGTACACATTACCGCACACAGTCCAGCTCGGATATGCAGGATAGTAGACGGGCTGGAAGTAATATGGCTCCCACTCGTCGACATAAATTGCCGTCCGATCGTAAGCGAAGCGCTGACCATCATATCGGACGAAGTAACGATTGTTCAGGTAATCCATGTAATCATGGCGGTCATCCCAGTCGCAGATCAGACCAGACGTCGGATACCAGTCGGGAATCGGAAACCGCTCCCGTGAAGCGATTACCTGGATGTTTTCCGCACCTTCCGGGCCGGTCACCGCCAAGTCAAAATCGTCGAGACCGCTCGGAAGACGGTAGCTTACACCACCCCTGATGAAGTTATCCTGATCGGGTGCACTCGGGAACAACAGATCAACCCGCCCGCGAGTGTCGATGGAGTAGATAGCTACAAAGGCGTCACGATTCGCCCGGTAGGAAATGACGATGTTGTCTCCTTCGTAGTACTCGCCGTCGGAATGATTGGTCCACACCTCGACATCAAGGTACCGGTCAATCCTCGAGCGGTCGGTATATTGATACTCGTCGTCGTCATAGTTAGGCGAGACATTCTCTGACAGCACCAGACCGGCGCTTATGACCAAGCCTACTGCAGTCATTACCAGCATTCTAAAAACTCTGCGTACCATTTTGCTATCCTCTCTTTCCTGTTTATTTCAAGGAGTTTGGTTTGTTATCTCTGCGCAAGTACCCCGGGCCATGGACCGGCTTTTCAAGACCGTCCATGTGAGCTACCAACTCCTGATTGTTCGGAGCAGTCTGGTAGGCCCACTGGAATAAGATAAAACCTTGGTCATAATCTATCGATTTTACGCGCATCTTGGCGAATCGAAAATCATCAGTCCAGATAACATAAGTATGTCCGACAATGATCTCAGCCCATCCGTTCTCCGACCAACCATCCGGCGGAGCCCATCCGATGTCGTCAAACGCCTCGGTGTACCCCATATCTTGCATGTCAGTACTGTCATTGGTGACGTTAATATAGAAAATGCTCTCCACTCTATCGACATACACATCAGCCAGAGAAGGATCAAGTCTCGAATAACTGGCAAAGTGATAACCTGACAGCGCCTGCTGAACCGCTACATCGTACAGCACCACCTCACCTTCCGGGCGAGGGGTATCAAACACTTCTTCAGCCGACAATTCCGATACCTGACCGGTGCGATCAACAGACGAGACGGCATAATAGTAAGTGTGACCATTCTGAAGGCCTTGATCCACATATTCGTAGGTAATAAGGTCAAGGTTTGGGTTGGCTTCCGCAGCACGCCGCCCAACTTCAGTGTAATTGTGTACAGGTTCGTCAGAACGCCAGATGATGTACTCAACGATATCCGCCTCATAAGGACCATACCAGTAGAGATACACCGCTCCATTCCCTGTAATGGAAAAAACCCCCTGCGGCGATGCCGGCACCGGGTTGAAAACACAGTCGTCGTCACATCCTCCGAATAACAACAGACCGAAAAGAAAAAGTGTTGAAAGCAGTCTCGATCTCATCATAATAACCTCAGTTTTACTGTCCATAGCCTTTTTCCAGTAGAAACTGCAACAAACACCATGCCTAACTGCGTAATTGACTGTGTTACAGTTAGTTGTTGAAATCAGCCCGGTGGTAGCGCCAACCTCTGCGCACATTTTCTGTGCACAGAATCATAAAAGCGCACTGTTTTTGTTATGTTCTGATTAGCCCGTGTTCTTTGATCTTAGCCCGGAGGGTATTTCGATGGATACCAAGTTCTTCGGCGCAGAGACCGATACTCCAGTCCAAATGATCGAGGCAAAACTTGATATGTCGTTTTTCCACTTCTGAAAGCGGCATAATGGCCTCGGTAGTCTGACCGGTTGTATATCGTGAGGTAAGACCTGTCAGATCGTTTTTCGTGATCAACTCAGAACGTGTAAGTACTACTGCGCGCTCAATGATATTCTCAAGCTCGCGAACGTTGCCGGGCCAGGCGTAGCTGATTAGAATCTCTGCTGCTTCCGGATCAATCCCCTTTACGTCCTTGCCCACTTTTCTAGAACAGGTCTTGATGAACTTGTCCGCCAGAAGCAGGATATCACCGGTTCGTTCTGCCAGAGAGGGGAGATGAATCATAATGACGTTCAGCCGGTAGTAGAGGTCTTCCCGGAACTTGCCCTCAGCAACCAGCTTTCCCAGGTTCCGGTTGGTAGCGGCAATTATCCGTATGTCGAGAGGGATTTCCTTCACTGACCCCAAGCGTTCGATTTTTTTTTCTTCAAGGACTCGCAACAGCTTAACCTGCATAGTCACGGGCATCTCCCCAATCTCATCGAGAAACAGGGTACCTCCGTCAGCCAGCTCAAATCGCCCCTGCTTGGTCTTGTCCGCGCCGGTGAAAGCACCCCTTTCGTAACCAAAGAGCTCTGACTCCAGCAGATTCTCAGGAAACGCAGCGCAGTTAATCGCAACCAGTCTCCTGGATGCCCGAGGCGACAGTGCGTGAATGGCTCGAGCCACCAGCTCCTTCCCTGTGCCCGAGGAACCTTCTACCAGCACTGTAGCATCCTTGGACGCAACCAGGGATATCAGCTCCTTGACCTTCTGTATTGCGGGCGATTCTCCAATGATCTCAGTTGTAGGAAATATCTCAGCCAGTCGCTCACTCATCACCTGGTTGTCTACTATCAGACGGTTTTGAGCGGTAGCTTTTTCGAGCTTCAGGAGCAGTTCGTCGAGATCCTCAACCGGCTTAGTCAGGTAATCATTAGCACCCGCCTTCATAGCGGCCACAGCCGTTTCAACCGATCCAAACGCCGTCAGCATGATGACCTGGATAAAGGGATTAATTCCTCTAAGTCGAGAAAGCAATTCCAAACCGTTCATCCCGGGCATCTTCATATCCACCATAGCCACGGGAGCAAAAATCTTGTGATACTGCTCAAGAGCCTCCTCACCACTACTGGCGGTGTAAACTTGATATCCCTTTTTGGAAAGGAATCCCGACAGCAGGTCTCGCTGCCCCTGTTCATCGTCGACAACCAGTAATTTTGTGCCACGCATGTTACTAAGTTAAGAGGAGTTACCCGTGAGGGCAAACACAAAAAAACCCGCCACCGGGGGCGGGTTAAGAATACTCAGCAAAGGCATCATCCTCCAGAGCCAAAAAGTATGCGAATACCCACATGGATATCAAACAGGCTCAGGTTTTCTCCAAACTTGTAGTCTACGTGCTGGTAGGAAGCCTCCACATCCTCTGTAAAGGCACGATGATAGTTGACTTCAAGAAATATCCCGCTGTAATCGGCAGTATAGTAAAAGACCCCGAGACCCGCTCCCAGCGCCAAGGCGGGGTCATAGGAAAGCTCCCTAAACCGGTTTCCGGAAACATTCGTGGCAAAGGTGGAGAACTTCGGATTCTCAATGCCGACATGCCCCTTCACGTACGGAACCCAGTTTGATTCCCCTTCGAACAAATACTTGACATATAGATTTGGATTGTAGAGGTGGTGCTTATGATCTGACTGCTCGTCGCTGTCATCAATGGGAAACTGGGTATATGTGAAACCAATTCCCACGACAAGTTCAGAGCTCAAAAAATAGCCGGCCTCAAGACCAAAGTCAAAGCCGGTCTTTGCTGCACGTTTCATTCCCCCGGTCTCCCAATCCGTCAGACCGCTACTGGGAACACCCAAGCCACCGAAGGCGCTCATCTCAACGATATCTCGTTCTTCATCTTCATCCTGTGCCATGACAGTGAAATTGATGGTGAGGAAAACCAAGACGGCAATTAAAAGTGACCTTTTCTTCATTCCTTAATCCCCAATGATTAGTCTTTCTTTATTGCTTACCTAATTGCAGACCTATTTGCCCGCTCGTTACCACATACACGCATTATGTCTCTCAATTTAAGACGCAATAAATGACTCTGTGTTTATCTTGTCAACAGATTAAATGCTACGAAAACCAACAAAAAGGCCGGTTCGAAAGCCTGCCTTAATGTCATTAATGCTTTTTTCTGCTACGGGCAATCCGGCGCTGGGCCACCCATAAATAGATAATCCACCAGGAACGTCAGATCACCAACATTAATAGAGTCAATGCAATCCACATCCGCCAGCGCCAAGGGATCAGGAGCCGGACCTTCCAGGAACAAGTAGGTAACGAGGAAAGTGACATCTGCAATATTGATTGAACCGTTCCCATCGACATCCCCGATAAGAAGCTCATCATACGCGGCCGTGTGGGCTAGATTGGAAAGGCGACTTTTCTGATCCTGGGCATCGGTGGCTGTCACACGATACCAGTAGTCACCGGCAGGCTTGTCAACAAAAGCATAGGATGTGTCGGTGATGTTTGAGCTTATCTCTATTTCGGATCCAAACAAGTCGACATTCTCAATATCATCAAGGTATACCCCTTCCTCGGTGTAATAGTAGTCGGTGAAGTAAGCAAACCGGAACAGCACCCGCTGACCGACATAGGCAGACAGATCAAACCTCGCATAGACCCAGTCCCCTGAGATGCCGGTAATCCCGTTACCCAGGTTTAGCCCGTTGGGATCGTCATTGGTTGTGAGATCATTAGCAAGATTAGCATAGGTAAAGCCGCCGTCAGTGGATACTTGAACGTAGAAGTAGTCCCAACCATCTTCAATTGCATACCAAGTCCAGAACTTCAAGGAATCGTCAGGCAGCACCTCGTAAGGGGTAGCGGATACAAGCCAGTGATGGGTACGGTCGACAGTCTGAGTACGCCAAGAAGAGGTCCCGGAATGTTGTCTGTATCCACTCAGCCCCATCCGGGTAATCTCCCAGTAGCCATGGTTAGATTCTGCATCGTCCGTCACCGTCTGCTTGTCAGTTAGTTCCATAAGGCGATACGACACCGGATGATTCACTGAATCCACTACCTGCCACTCAACAGTGAAATCATTCCCGGCTGAATCAGGGCTGGTTATTGTCGGTGCTTTCGGTGGTGCTATCATGTACGGGTTGTCGGCTATCTTGGCCAGAAAAACATTCGGCCAGACATTTTCCGCAATCAGAGTCGGGATTCGGCTCAGAGGCGGCCAGAAACCGTCGGATGGGCCACCGATTTCACAGGTCATGGAGATAATCCGTGGCTTTGAAATGGTGTCCCCCCAGCCCCAGTCGTCAGAGTCGCCATTTGTGGGATATAAAGTCCAGCCGATTTCAGGACTATACCCGTTGAACATGGTCATAGAGTCGCCCAGATTGCGGAAGAAGTCTTCCTGGTCTGTAAAGAACCGATCGTAGCCATACGGCCACAGCTCAAGGTTGGAATAAGTATGAAAGTTGTGTACAATTACAAAGTTACGAGAAACAACAAAGTCTTTGACCCGGTCGGTTTCCGGTTCAGAGAACGGACCCGTGCCGCGGTACGTTGCAGACCCTGTGCTTGGGGATGAACCCATATTATTGTATCCCCATTTGTACCCGTAATTTCGATTGCAATCAACCCCGTACTCTCCATCCCCATTGTTGCGGCGGTTCTTACGCCACATGCCGCCGCCCCCAGGACTGGTCTGCTCATTGTAGACATACCCATCCGGGTTCTGCACCGGCAGAAAATAAAGCTCCCGACTGTCAACCAGATCGGTGATTTCAGGGTCAATGCCGTAGTTGGAAAGGAAGTGCTCCATCAAATGCAACACCGCCGCCCCGGCGCAGGGTTCGCGAGCATGGATCAACGAGACATAGAGAATCTCCGGCTCTTCTTCATCGATATCAGGATTGTCGGATATCTTCACCACCCACAGGTTGCGTCCCTCAATTGAGGTTCCAATAGAAAACTTGCTGGTAGTGATTGAAGGATAGTCGGATGCAAGCGTATCCAGATAGGCAACGATTTCGGAATAGGTTCGAAAACCGCCCATTGTCTCCCCTTCTCGGAAGCGGGATTTGTAGAAAGCCTCTATGTCAGGTTCCTCGACAATAAACGGTATCCCGGCCTGCTCCAGCCGCTGCAAGTCCGCCGGTTTGGCAAGTACCCCAAACTCTTCACCTTCCACTTCAATAATATCAAGGCCCATTTGGGCCATTGTTAGAAACTGCTGCTTGGTCATCTTCTGAATTCGGACCAACGAGATTTTATCAGCAACAACTGTTACGGATAGAGCCATCAGGCTGATAACAATAACGGCAACTTTTGATAGGTTTGTCATGCGAACTCCAAAGCCGATCTAATGATTGTCCTTCCCCGACTGGTTCTTGGGCAGTAAAGACGGGAAAATTAACTCAGTTTAATATACACTCTTTTTCTATTTATGCAACTGAATCCGTGATAAAAACACCGGCGTTCTACACACGAGGCGCCGCGCCTCATAACACTATTTATGGACCCTTCTTAGAAACTCTTCCACCTCCGGGATGCCGCCCTGAAATACAAGATAACCATTGTATGGCTCGCGGTCGGTAGTTTCACTGCAGACAGGCGTGAGCATGATCTCTTTGACTTTGTCCAGATCATCTGTCTGCCCCAGCGTCCAACCAAGTTTCACATATGCCACTTCGGGAAGCATATTGGCTGCAGGAATAATACCTTTAGCCATCAGATCGCGACCAGTGTCGTAAACGAACATGTGCACATATCCCCATAGCGTCTGCACGGTCATGTATATCGCCACGCCTTTGCTGGTGGCGCGTTCAATCGCGGGATAGACCGACTTATTGACATGGCCCAACCCTGTACCGGCGATAACAATGCCTTTGTAGCCGTTATCAGTGAGAGAATCGATAATGTCCGGGTGCATATCAGGGTAGTAATACACCAACGCGACTCGCCGTTCAAAATAGGGAAGGATATTCACATTGCGATCCTGACGACGTCTGCTATACTCCTGACTAAGCGGAGTAATCTCATTCCGATCAACCATAGCCAACGGAATGTCCCCAATAGTGCGGAATGTCGAACGATAAGAAGAGTGCATCTTGCGGACTCGCGTTCCACGGTGCAGCAGGCCATATTCGTCCGAGGTTGGCCCGAACATGCAAACCATCACCTCGGCAATATCTGACTCTGCAGCGGCTTTGGTAGCATGGATCAGATTTAATGCGGCATCCGAAGAGGGACGATCCGATGAACGCTGCGAGCCAACAAGAATGATCGGAACAGGCGATTTCTGCACCATAAATGCCAGAGCGGAGGCAGTGTGATGCATGGTATCCGTGCCATGGCCAATAACTATGCCATCGATACCCTTTTTGATTTCCTCCCCTATAGCTATTGCCAGAGTTTTATACTGCTCAGGGCCCATATTCTCACTGAAGACAGCAAACAGCTTTTCTGTAGTCAGATTGCATATATCAGCTAACTCCGGGACAGCGCCGTATAACTCACCCGGGGAAAAGGCCGGTATTACTGCGCCTGTACGGTAGTCAAGCCTTGACGCAATAGTACCTCCCGTGCCAAATAGTTTGATATTAGGTTTACCTTCCGAAATTGGGAACTCTCTTTCCGGTATTTTATAGTGTGCTTCTTTGTAGCCGCATTCCCTCATATCAGTAATAGTGTCAGTGGCAATACCAATATTGTAGCCATTAGCCAGCTTCAAAACGATATGCTGATCATCATCATTCTCAGCTCTGGGGAGGATGATACCGGCGAAGTCACCGCGTGTTGTTTTTATACGCGCTTCACTCCAAACTCTCACAATATACTTTTTCAATACTGCAAGCGCATCACCCTTGTATCCCTTGAACAGGTCAGCCACGTGAAATTTCCCCTTCAACGTAAGATCTCAATTCAGCAAGGGGGATATTTCCTACTGCTCGTTTTCGCAAGTTGCCCATAATCCAGCGGAGCTTGGCCTGGGAGGCGTTGGAGGTATTTATCTCATCGAACTTTTGGTTCAAAGCCGGGATGGATGAGAGAATCTCCTCCCTGGTTAACGGAATATAGTCAATCGTGGTCAAAACAGAATCGAAGTCCATATTGGGATGTTGGTACACAATGGGTAACATCTCCTTAGTAATCTCATAGCTAAGCTTCTGTTCCTTAATGAAAGCAAAAAGGTCATAGATGCGCTGGTAATCAAATTTCGTTGAAGAAGAATCAGTTCCCTCAATGTAGCGTAGGGTATGCCCGATGAGATTGCCAATGAATTTAGGATCGATGTCAAAATCGTCACTTACTTTCTCGATCAAATCCGCCAGGTTGCGCTTAAGGATATAACAATAGGTGTCAACTGGTATGCCCCATTTTTCAAGCTGTGCTTGACGGTCAGACACCGGCAATGGCAAGTTCAGGCGCTGTTTCTCTATAAGCTCGTCGTTGATAGGAATCGGTGCTGAATCAGTATCGGGATACATTCTATCAGGCCCTGGAAGAACTCGCTCAAAGACCGTTGTTCCATCAGCATTAGCCTTACGAGTTTCGTTAGGAACACCTTCAAAAGCCAGCCTACACCGCTCCTCAATTGTTTCTAAGGCTGTTTCGATATCTTCCTCTGGTCCCCACACCAAAACCTGAATGTCATCCGGGCCAGCCTTTAACTTCTCCCCTATTCGCTTAAGCGTCGCCATGCCTATGACAGGCTCAATTTGTTCGGTATGAAGCATATTTGGCTTTTCAAGACACGCAATCACTTTCAGGCGATCACTTAATTCATCCGCAAACATCTTACCTGGCTGAGTAAAAAACGACAGGACACCCTTAAAATGCGGTAGGTTGATTACTACCAATCGATGCTTCTGTTTCCTTGCCTCCTGCAAAGGAGGGTAAGATATATCTACGCTACTGAAATCAACATCTGAGAAAAATATATTCCAATCAGCCGGATCCCCGACTTGTTCGCTAAGCCTCTTCTTAATATGGAGAAGAGCTTTCTGGCGGAAAGCCTCGTTATGTGTTAGCTCCGGTATCCATTTGATGTGAGACACCCCCTTTATTTCAACCCTGGTTCCTCCAGCTATACTGACATTGACATCTTCCCGGGCAGCGCCTATGCCAGTGCGTACCTGGCTGGTACTCCGAGTAAGAAATCTCAGGTAGTGACAAACTTCTGCCACCTCATCCGGGGTCTTCATATCCGGGTAAGTTACAGTTTCAATCAGAGGCATGCCCAGTCGGTCCGTTGTATACACTCGCCAGTGACCAATATCAGAAACTTCACGGCAGGCATCCTCTTCAATACTCAACTGCATGATCCTGATAGTACGACCCTTAATCGAGATATCACCTTCTATGCCAACAATCGCCGTGCGCTGAAACCCCGTTGGGATGCTGCCGTCAAGATACTGCTTACGTGTGATATGCAGTTCCCCGACAATGTTAAGATTCAACAACAGTGATATTCGGACCGATATCTCCAACGCCTCTTGATTAAGGGGAAATGGCGGAGTATCGTCAATATCGTAAGTGCATGCGGTTTCGTACTTAATTCGGTAGAGAATGTTCTTTCTGGTTTTCTTCTCCATCAAGGCTGTGCCATCGTACTCCCCCATTTCACTCAAAGTGGGACGCATATGCCGGATTACTTCAGCATCATATTCGCCATCCTTCTGGTATATTCCCGAAGGGCAACGACAGAATAATTTCTCTTTCGTTTTGAGCTGCTGGTGTATCTCGAGTCCGGACCTAAAACCCAACTCGGCGTACGTCTCAGGGGTGGCGCTTTTTCTTGGCACGTAACCGACCAATTTCCGGGCGTATTCGTAGTTCTTGATCGGATCGAAATCTTCTTTACTCGTCATCTTGCCTGCAAAAGTACTAATATCCTCCCCGTTTTTCAAGCACTTCCTGGCAATTCAAGGCATATTGCAGCCTTAGGTGGCAAGGGAGTAGAGGCTGTCCTATAAGGTTTGTAAGTTCTGTTCAGGACATGTAGGAAGTCATGGTGAGCCGTCCAGCTACACCCTGAAGGTTGCCTTTGAATCGGCAGGGAGACAGAACCGAGCACGAAGAGTAACTACTTGGGTCGACTAACTGTGGGCTATCGGCGACATGCATCACTTGTCCACCATCCCCGCAAGATACCGCCGTGGCATTCTACAAATTGGCCACTCTGATGATATTGCAGTTATCCCGCCTTATGCGGGTACTTTTGCATGATCTTGTGTACTGTCTTGTCGATCCTTTCCTGAATGCATTCAGCATCACCAACCAAGCCCGTTGCCCAACCGCGCCATACAAGCTGTCTGTTCTCACAATCGACAACGTCCAAGATCAACATCCCCGCCTTCTGGCAACGCGCCCCTGTATCTGCTAGTGCATGTGGGCCTCGCCAGGAACTGTATCTGCAGGTAGTGAAGGCAACTTTCTCGCCAACGCCCATGTGACAGGCAATCAGGAAATCCGGCTTGCCACATTGCGCTTTCCTGTATCCTCTCGACACCAGCTCCCTTTCGACAGCCCGCCCAATACGGGTATGCATTAGAGAATTATCAACCACCGGCTCGAGACCGACACCTTCCCTGGGCTGTATAAACTTGTAGGTATAGTACCGGGTGAGATTAACCTCCCGGTCGCAGTCGTAGTGTACAGCAACTGTAGCGCAGCCAGCTATCAGAAGGGCCAGCCCCATGCCAAGCAAAATAAAAAAGGATTTCACGGTGCGTTCTACCCCCTTTTGCACGTTGATATCCAGTCTATTTCCTTTGTCGGCAGACAGGTTCTGTCAAGCCAGTCTAAATCAGAAGTTTTTTTGCGCCACGTTTACAGGCACTTAGTTCACAAGGATTCCCACGGTATGATCTCAGTCTGTCTATCACAAAAAGAAAACCGGCACGACTGTACCGGTCTCTATCAGTATCGCATTGTTAAGAACGATTAGAACCTCTCTATATCCACCTCAATCTTCGGAAATACTTCGGTAGGACGATTGGTTGGGGTCTCATTATACATATCGAACGACTGTACATCCGCGATAGCAGTACCGAAGACACTATCACGAGTGACGGGAATCTTCCCGATGAGAACAAACAGCGGGAAGTTCGTTGTGTCGGTCACGAAGTTGACCGGTTCCAGGGTGATAAAGACAGTGCCACTGTTATCGTCTTCGTCAGGGACCAGCCCCTGCCACCCCTCAAGGCCGGGCGGCAAATCAGTAAGAAAGTCTTCACCTGGGATCGGTGGCACCCGAGGACCTATGCAGTAGGGGTTACTGTCGTCTGGTGCGGCAATATCGTTGAAGGTACCGACAGTCAACAGGCCGCCTTTAATACCTGGAATCAAGGAATCGTACTGATTATAGTTGATGGCATATGCAGGGGGGGTTATTTGGCCAACTACCGAGACAGGTACCTGAGGAGAGACTACCCATCCCTTGTACTTCCAACCGTAAGCAGAATAATCGAGCAGACCGAAATCAAATTGCACGAAATTGTCATAGTGAAAAGTGTCAGCGACCCCAGGGGTATCAGGGCTAAAAGAATAATAGAAAATCGTCTTGCCTGCGCCATCATCCATTACAACGTACGGCCATGTGTCGCTGGTATCGAGCACTGAGTCAAACCTCACGATTGTGTCGCGCGTGGTATCCAGGCCAAATACTCGAGTCGTATCGAGAACTCTAACGTTTATTGTATCAACAAGATACGTTGTAAAGGTATCGTGGGGCAAAGATGAGTCCGGTTTTGTGACCAGCTTGAAACTGTCAAGGCTTACTGTATCCCGAACTGAATCTTGCGACCAGTAGTAAGCCGAAAACCATACACCGTAACCTCCACCGGTAGTCCGGTCGCTGTCTGATGGCGTCTCCATATTGAATATCGCGGTAGCATTCCACAGACTGTCACTAAATGGGAAACGTAATTCAATTGGGTTATTCGACGGTTCAGTCACGTCATCTATGAGCATAACCGGTCCCGGCACCCCCGGCAAGTCATCAGGATCAGTCTCAACTGACACGAAAATGTCGGAGTACTCAAAAATATCGCCATCGAGGACAAAATGATTGGAGTCAAGTTTTTCGTCCCCGTTTTCGAGGTGGTATGTCAGCCACATCTGGTTGTAGCCAAACTTCCCCAGAGACACTGTATCCTGGTCGTTTGCAACCCACAGCTCATATATCATCCCGTTGGGATTCGTGGGCAAATTCTGCGCAGTGAGATACATATCCGTTTTCGTAACCGGAGTCAGTATGTCGTTCGGCTGTGTGCAACTGAAGTAAAAGGTTGCCGCGCACACGGCTAAGGCAATTAAGATCAGTCTATTTCCGCGCCTTGTCATCTATGTCGTCCTCCTCAGAGACATTCCGGTAAAAACTCTCTGTTCTACCAATTTTCTAACTTGTAAGTATAACAAGCTCATAAGAGCAGTGTCAAGCCATTATTTGTCAGTCAGTTCATCTTTTCATCTGACGTTTATACAGGTCGGTTTGTCTAAAGGAATTCTTCCCCTAAGTCGATAAACGAAAAGAAAGCCAGGAATCAAAGATGTGAGGTAACGTCTGTGAAAGACCGTTCTAACCAGAAGAATAATGGTATGAACAGCAGCTCAGACCCAGACCGCGAGGACAATCGTAACTCGGACAAAGAACCATCCACTTCATCAGGGGAAACGAAAAACGACGACGATCTGGATTTCGTAGTCACTGAGAAGGATGAAGACGACAGAGAATTCGTCGGAGGGCAGAGAGCATTTCCCGATAAAGATGATGAACTCGGTATCGAACAACCCAGCGACTTGATGGAAAAAGAGGCACTCTCAGCCCAGGACAACCCAGAACCGATCCCCTCATCTACCAACGACTTCCAACCGATCGGCACCACCAGTCCACCGCCTCCGCCGCAACCCGATCACTCTGATTCCCCAGACGACACGTCTGCAAGGGCAGCCGAGGATCAGACTTCAGAGGAAACCGCAGGCAGCCACCAAGATGAAGTAAAGAAGCTCTCACCGGAGGAAGTCAAATCAATAGAAAAGAACCTCTACGGCAGTAGCTCCTACCTGACCGACCGGGAAAAAGAGAAGCTGATCAGCAAAATGAACAAGCTGGAAGACCCGACAGAAAATCTTCAAGAAACAGCGTCGGGAAAGAGTGATCCCGCAGACACATCCCCTGATTTGAAACCCGATCTACCAGCGCCAAAAATGGCCAAGAGAGGCAAAGGAATCGCTTACTTTTATAGGAATTACATCCAGTTAGTCGGCGGTCAGAAGCTACATGCGGAAGATGAGTTTGCCATCAACAACCGCTTCTATCAGCTTAAGCCAAAGCGATTCAACACAAAAGCCATCATCGGAGCCGGCGCCCTCCTCTTTGTGCTGCTGCTGCTGCTTGCAGGTTCTCAGTTCGTTTCCAATCCCAGCACAGATAAAGGAGAGATCATTGGAGTGGTCCTGGACGAAACCGGACAGCCATATGTTCAAAAGGCGATGATAAACTTCCCTGAACTGGGCAAATCGATCTATTCTACCCCTCAGGGCTTCTTCAGGTCCGGTCCGGTTCCAGAAGGACCCCAGAAAATTGAGTATTATGCCGGTGACCGGCTACTGAAAGTCGACTATGCCACCGTGGTTGGCGGCAAGATTACGATGCTTTCCCTGGAACCAGATGAAACGGAACTTGCCCTAACAGGGCAAGATAAAATCAAAGAACAACCGCAACAGCCCCTAGCCCAAGCGAACTCAAAGCTCGTCCAACCCGAGATAGCGAAAGCCACCTCCAAGGCCAGCAAAAAGAAAGTAACCGCTAAGCAAACCAAATCGTCCGCCAGAAAGCAACGTGACAAAGGCCCCGGTAAGATCACCCTGGCAGCCAATGTCCAAGGAGCCCGGTTTACCCTTGACGGCAACGTGGTTGGCGCCGGGAACCTAACGTATTCCAAGATAAAACCGGGAAAGCACGAATACACCGTTTCCAAAGATGGCTTCCGTTCAGCCAGTGGGACAATCAAGCTGGAAGCTGGAGAGGACAAGACGCTCAGAGTCGATCTCGCCCCTATGAGTCAGAATGCAAAGGCAGAGGTATTCTCAGAAGAAGACTTCTACCATTCAGGGGTTGCTGCGCTCAAAGAAGGGAACCTTGAGGCTGCCTTAGCCGATCTTAGCCAAGCAATAGACAAGCGCCCCAGCTACGCTGAAGCCTACCTCGCCCGAGCCGAGGTGTACACAACGACGCGGGAGAAGGAGTCTGCATACAACGACTATGTACGCGCGGCGGAGATTTTCCAGGTCAAGAAAGACTATAACCAGGCCATAACTGCCTACAATAATGCTATCAAGCTAAACAAGAAATCAGTCACAGCTTACCTTGGACGGGCCAATACCTACCTTGCCAAGAATGAAGAGATCGCCTCTATCGCCGACTATGAAACCGTTTTGAAACTTGACAAGCGGAACGCCCAGGCCTACTACGGTCTCGGCGAGGCTCGCTTCAGGCAAGGGCGCTATAAGAATGCCAGCAAACACTTCAAGGACGCCCGATCTCTCGATTCGGAAAATCCACTGGTTTACCAGTACCTTATGCTTTGCTACCTAGCCATGGATGATATCAAGAAAGTCAGAAAGAGTTATGATAGATATAAGGCTGTGGCGTCTGAGGAACAGATGAATCAACTGCGTACGGACACCAGATTCAGCGCCGTGCTCAGAATTGTCGATAGCCATTGACCATCACGGAAAATGTCAAGAAAACTTAATTGCTGGCAATTCAAGAACTGCGGTAGAGAGAGAGGTGGTCTCATAGCAGAAATCCTCGGTGAATGTAACGTACCCACAGCGATGGAATTTGACGGCCTCAACGAAGGCATTGGCGCCGGTCGAGCCTGCTGGATGGTACGGGGCGCCGCCTGCCAGAACGATGCCACCCGACAGTCGCGAATCCGGAGCTGCCTTGACTGCGAATTCTACCACCGAGTCGTCTTCGAAGAAGAGGAAAACGTTCGGTTCAAATTTACCGCTACCCACGTTTAGCAGAACATTCTAAAGAGCCGCATTCCCCTCATCGTGAGCAAGACAGGACAACCCCCATGTTTGCGTGGGTCAACACGATAGAGATCCCTTTACCCCTGTCTCCTTATAGTGATACTGCGCTTTTTTCAACACTATCCTGATCCGCCGCGTTGACAACATTGCCTCTTGCCAAATCCTGTTCTTCGCACTATCTTCGAGACAAAAATCAAACCAGAAAAACTTAAAGGAGAACAGAAATGGATCGCCAGATGCTCGCTCGCTCAATCCTGTTGCTGGCAGCGCTGCTGCTCATTGGCTCTGCGGCATTCGGTCAGGAGAACCCATCACTTCTTGATACTGGCAGGTATATCCCTGACATTGCGACTTTTCTACAGATAGGCGGGTGCAACCCGGCTGGATATACCTGGGACGGCAAGGATGTCTATTTCAGGTCGTCAATGTCCGGAACTTCACAAATCTACCGCATCAACGAACTCGGTTGGCCGTACCAGTTGACAACGTTCGAAGACGGAATCGACTTCTTCACTCTGTCGTACGGCGGTGCAACGGCTATTGTCGGAGCGTCCACGGGCGGGTCCGAACAATCTCAGTTGTACTTGATGGACACCCGGACCGGTCGCGTGCTTCAGCTCACCTATGCCGAGGATGTGCAGTTCGGCTCAGTAACCTGGGCCAGAGACGACAAATCCATATTCTTCCGCTCCAACGAAGAGAATAGCCGCGACTTCTTCATCTATCGGATGGATATCGCATCCGGGAAGTATGAGAAGATTTTTGGGGACACCGCGAGCGTACACGGCTACCTCTCCATTGCCGACATATCCAAGGACGGCAACAAGATGGTCATATACCATCTTACTTCCAACGTCGATGACGACCTGTATCTGCTTGATCTAACAACAGGCCAGTACCAAAAACTTAACGAAGACGACGGTGACGTTCTCTACTATTCCATTACTCTGATGCCCGACAACAAAACGGTTTGGTTAGTGTGCAACGGTAACGAGGATGGAATTGCACGCCTGGCAAAGATGACAGTGGGTTCGCCCAAGGTTGAATTTATCGACGACGGTTGGGTTGACCCGAAGTGGGAGATCGAAGGTCTCGGCTTTTCTCGGGACTACAAGTACATAACGGCAATAGTCAACGAGGATGGGTACAACCGGCTGAAAATACGTGAAGTCGAAACCAAACAAGAATTGCCCAGCCCACCACTTGAGGGCATTCTCGGAGGCGGGGCATTCGATATGAACGGCGGTTGTCTTGTCTCATTTACCGGTCCGACGCACGCCCCTGACGTATGGAAGTGGAATCCCAAGACGTTGGAACTGAGACAGCTTACCTTTTCGATTTATGCCGGTATTGACCGAACTATGTTTACTGAACCCCAGCTTGTCCATTATAAAAGTTTTGACGACCTCGAAATCCCGGCTTTCCTTTACCTGCCGCCTGATTACAAGAAAGGCAACCCGATACCCTTCATTATTCATGCGCATGGCGGCCCCGAAGGTCAATTTCAGCCATACTTCCTTCGCAATGTCCAGTACCTTCTCTTGAACGGGTACGGTATCTTGGCTCCCAATCCGCGTGGTTCATCCGGTTACGGGCGTGAGTACATGAACCTGGACAACTACAAGAACCGGAAAAACTCGCTGAAAGACTACAAGGCCGGAGTGGACTGGTTAATCGAAAACGGCTACACTCAGAAGGGTATGATCGGCATTCGCGGTGGCTCTTATGGCGGCTACGTGGTTCTCGGCATGATAACCGAATACCCGGACCTCTTTTCAGCCGCATCGGACGCTGTGGGTATTGCCAACTTCAAGACCTTCCTTGAGAATACCAAAGCCTACCGTCGTGCATTGCGAGAATCCGAATACGGCCCTCTCACTGACCCTGAATTCCTTAAAGAGATATCCCCTATTCACAAAGCCAATATGATCAAGACGCCCTTGCTGGTCATACATGGCGAGAATGACCCGCGTGTGCCAGTCGAAGAAGCCCGCCAGATTATCGCAGCCATCAGCTCGCAGGGCGGTGTTGTTGACTCGCTAATCTTTCCTGACGAAGGCCATGGCACCTCCAAGAGGGTTAACATCATCAAGGAATATCGTAAGCAGGTGGGGTTTTTCGATAAACACCTGAAACCAGGAGCTGAATAAAGCAAACGCGGAATAGCAAGAGATGGGTGGAACCCATTGCGGTTCTGCTCCGATCAATAAGGGCCTGTTGAAAAACATAGAAAGCGTCATGGCGAGGAGTCCGCCTTTGGCGGACGACGTGGCTATCTCATTGTCATTCAATAGTTGAGATTGCCACGTCCGCCTGAAGCGGACTCGCAATGACGAGAACGGGACTTTTTCAACATGCCCAATAGCAGAAGGGTGACACCTTCTGAACCCCAGAGTCAGCAGAACTGCAAACTGTCCAGACCTCTTGTTGTTCCTGCATTGACTCCAGCGTGTCACAGAAGAACCCAGCCACCGGGTGAGGGACTGACGTCGGTATAAACAGGGGAAAAGTGAAACAAAAACAGTTTCTGCCGCCAAGCTATTTCTGGGGATGCTTCCTTCTAATGATCGGCTTACATTTCTTGTTTCCGCTTGCGGAGGTAATCGCCTCACCATATAACTATTTAGGTGTCATGTTACTTATCGTTGGGCTGGTATTCAATGTCTGGTCTTCAAATTTCTTTAATAAAGTAAAAACCACAGTCAAACCGTTTGAAGAAGCGAGTTATCTGGTTACAGAAGGTCTGTTTAAGTATAGCCGACATCCTATGTACCTCGGAATGCTCTTGGCCCTCGTAGGATTATTCCTTCTATTGGGAAGCATCACGCCGTTGTTCGTCATACCAATCTTTGTATGGGCAATTACAAAGAGATTTCTCCTCATCGAAGAAAGGGCTCTCGAAGAGAGATTTGGAGAAGAGTATATAAAATACAAAGATAGGGTAAGGCGCTGGCTATGAGCTCATTTAGGGACGACCTCACTACAGCACCATTTCTTACACAATTCTTGGTCTGAATTGTCTACCAATAGCTGTTGGAATCCAATTGAAGATGACAGACCATTTATTTTAGTTTACTTGCCAGTGCCGCACAACTATCCTTGGGTGCTTGAAAATGATAGGGAAATCATAATAACCTGCAAGGTAGGTAGTTCAAACAGGCAACAGGATCAAACAATGCCGAAGCTGACCGCACGACGGAAAGCGAAAATCGCAGGGCGCACGGTTAACAATATTCTTCTGGGGCGACCAGTCACTGTTTCATTCGAGGTAACCTACAACTGCAACGCCCGCTGCGAACACTGCGATCTGGGGGATTACGTCAAGGAACCCCATCTGGGGCCGGAGGAGTTTGCGCGATGGATCACCGAGCTGCGCCCATCTGTAGCGCAGATCTCCGGAGGGGAACCTCTCCTGCGAAAAGACCTCATTGATATTATCCGAGAAATGCGGCGGCGCGATCCGGTGGCAGTCTTTATCATCACCACAAATGTCTCACTTCTTAACGAGGAGAAATACCTGAAACTGCGTGAGGCTGGAGTAGACCAGTTTTCGTTCTCTCTCGATTATCCCGATGAACGTCACAACGAGTTTCGGCATCTCAAGAAGAATTTCGAACATATTCGAGAACTGGCCCAGAAGCTGACACGGTATGGAAACAGAGACATTATCTTAGCCTGTGTGGTACAGAGCGACAATTTTCGTGATCTCCCCCGCATTGCAGAGCTGGCCAAAGAGTGGGGCGTGGCAGTCAATTTCAGCACCTACAATGCGCTCCGAAACGGCAAGAAGCATTTTCTTATCAGTTCGAAAGAAGATCAGGCGGAACTCCGCCAGGTGGTCAACAGGCTGGTATCGATGCAGAATGACAGCTATCCCATTCTGACCTCGGAATGGACGCTTCGGCAGATGATTCGTTTCTTTGAAACCGGTCGCCAGCCCCATTGCCAAGCGGGGAAACGATTCTTGATTGTCGGTCCCTGGGCAAAACTAACTCCGTGCGGGATGTTTCGTGATACCTACGAATCTCAGGCAAACATGAAACGGGAATTCTCCGCACACAATCGCTGCTCTGAATGTTTTACTGCTATCCGGGCCAATTCGGAGAAATCACCTTACCGTCTTTTCACGGACGCCCTCCGAGCGGTACGCCAACGTTAGATAGCCTTGCACACATAGCAGTATCAAGAGCGTGAAGCTTCTGACCTGTAAGCTTGCTTGCCGTAGTCTGGTACCTTCAGCCCCTGCGTTGTCGGTAAGAACAAAAAAACGGCCGCCCCTTAATCAAGAGACGGCCGCTATTATATTCAAACTGCTAATCAAACCGCTACGGACAGAGCGGCGGCGGAGAGCCGAGCTTGAACAGGTACGTTACCAAGTACGTCAAATCGGAGACGTCAATCGGACCGCCAACACCAACAATACCGTCGACATTAGCCTGTTCCGGACATGGGGGAGTCAAGCCACCGGTGAAGAGGTAGGCAACCAGATAGGTCAAATCGGATACATCGATCGGCCCACCGACACCAAGAATATCGTCAACATTACCGCGATCCTGACAGCAGCAGGCATCACCAACACCATTGTTATCTGTATCAGCCTGACTTGGATTGGCCGTGTCGGGACAATTATCCAAGGCGCATGTATTAGCGGGGAAACCGGGATTTCCGAAGCCGTCGCCGTCAGTATCAGTGCAGACATCGCACGAGTCGCCCATACCGTCACTGTCACTATCCTCCTGTTCGGGATTGCACACATAAATGCAGTTGTCGCAGCTGTCACCAACACCGTCTCCCTCTCCATCTGATTGGTCGGGGTTATAGACCGTCGGGCAATTATCATCCGGGCACGTATTCTCCGGATGCCCAGGATCGCCGTAACCATCGCCGTCGGCATCAATACAGAAAGTCGAAAAGATGCTCAGATGCTGTATATCAGTAAGAGAAGGACTGTCGGAGTCGGTAACTCGGATAGTGAAGTTGAATGTGCCGGAGGCTGTTGGAGTACCGGAAATCTCACCTGTGGACGGGTTCAAGCTCAATCCATCTGGCAGATCGCCTGCCGTTATATCCCAGCTATATGGAAGCAAGCCGCCTGTAGCTTCCACTACCTGGTTATAAGTCTCACCAACCTCTACTTCAGGTAAGGAGGTAGTGGTGATGGTAACCGCTGGTTCGGAGGGATATTGGACCACCGCCCTGATCAAGAAATTGTAGTCCTGTCCCCAGTAGTCATAAAGTGTGTGCCAGCTTCCATCGCGATACAGGCTGCTACGGTGCTCTGTCTCCGGCTGTCCGTCATCCATGTATATCCACAGGGTATCTCCAGGTCCGGGTGATAAAATATTAACGCCGATGTGAAAATCTTCATTCTTCTGGAAGGTGATATTCTTACCAGAAAAATCGGCTACTATCGTCCCGTAGATGGGCAATGTTCCCTGTGGAATATCGACTGAATCAACTAACGTAGTGGGATAGGTCCCATCGCTTTCCCAGACATACACCCTTGCCCCTGGAGCCCCGGGGAAGCATCCTCGTATACCTGCAACAGTCAAGGTACAGGCCTCCGCAGCCGTAAATCTAACGTTATATAGGTCTCTCCCATAGGCATTGGGCAAACTTATCATGTATTGATCATTTCCATCATCATATTGAACCAACCTACTCGTTGACTTCTCTCGCAAAACAAGAGTGGGATCGCCGATCAGGGTCATACCATAGAACCAGCATACTTCCCAATCTTCAAACCCGTCAGCAGCTCTGGCAACGAACCAATCGAGAAAGGCTTCCCCTATCGTCTCTCCTTCTCCGAACGGCCGGTAGAAATCGGAGAAATACAGCATTGAACCGCTCTTGGTGCTGCCTAAGGCCGCCAGCCCATAAGTGTTACAAAAAGCATACCATCCTGCCATGTAGTCCGTCTCCACATACCTTGCATTGGAGCAGGCAAAGAGATTGTAGAAATAGGCAATCGGGTCGATGGCTATCACTTCTGAATTGTAAGTATAGCTCCATTGTTCATAAGGTTTCTTGAAACTGTGACCGCCGGGCCAGGAGTGAGCGCATACCTGAATAAACTCGTAATTCTGGGGAAGCCTGCTTTCGTAGTCGGGAGCCCAGGTTGTCCATTCGTCATTAACGAATGTCCTCTCGCCATAGGCACCACCAACGCTTAAATTCCACCAGGCGGATGATGGAACCCAGTCGTCATCAATGTAAACTAAGCTGCGATTGTTTAGAGGAAGCAGCCCGCTTCTATAAATATGATTTTTGTAAAAGTAATTCTGAAGCAAAGAGACCTCGTCAGCTCCACCCATGGTGAGAGGAGATGCGGTTAAGCGGCCAAGCCATATTTCCGGAGCAACATGACCGGTATGGGAGTCATACTTTCCGTCCATGTCCGAGTCTGTGAAGGCTCCATCCATGTCCATATAGAACAGGTCGGTGGGAAACTCCTCATGTTCAGGGGGGTCCCAACACTCAGCCTCATACCAGGCAACCGGCAGATCGCCGATCAGAACGCACCCTTCCATGCCCGAAGAATATCTTCCCTGAAGGAAAGTACGCAGATCCTCTGGAGTGCCCCCAGAAGTTGTATACACCTCAACATCATATCCCTCTCCAGTAAGGTCGAGCACGTACAGGTCTATTGAGGACTGGATTTGGCTGTACAGGGATGAATTTATTACGACACAGAACTTTGTCCCGTTGGCGGTGCTTTTCGGCCTTGAACTCTCCGCCGCGAGTTTAATCTGGAAGGGGCCTCTCACTCCGGCTCTTGCCTTCCACTCCACGTAACTGATCGGCGTCCGTCCCTCAGGATCCACCCATCTGGTTACCGCAACCCCGTGGCTACACTGCTGTTCAATAGTATCTCCGATGGATGCGGGATAACCGTTCTCTTGAGCAGTTGCGCCTTTCTCGCCATCTTGCCCATATGCTACATTCGTTGAGGTATAAGCAATGAGACAACATGCGGCCAAGAAAACAAAACCGCACAAAGCAACCATCTTTACTGAGTTGTTGATAGACATTCTCTGACTCCTTCGCTTACTTACACAGCACCCTGCTGTTTTTCTGTAGTATCTGTAGTCTATTATAACCCTTTCACTTCACTCTGTCAAGTGAGATCTTCTGTTATTCTATTTGTGCAAGGATGTGCTAAACGAACAAGGTCACTATTGCCGACAACCAGCCAAACAACGGCCGTCCCTTAGTCAAGAGACGGCCGTTGAGGTAGGCAACCAGATAGGTCAAATCGGATACATCGATCGGCCCACCGACACCAAGAATATCGTCAACATTACCACGATCCTGGCAGCAGCAGGCATCACCAACGCCATTGCTAACTGTATCAGGATAAACGGCGTACATCTAATATCAAAACCCCCGATAGGTGGGGTACAGCGTGTTCCCGTCATCGCGAGGAGTCCGCCTCAGCCGGACGACGTAGCGATCTCGACGGTTAGGGTGTTGGGGTTGTTGCCGCTTTAAGTGGCTGTGGAACCCGACCAGAATCCGTCATCCCCGCGCCTACTCTGTCATCCCCGCGCCTACTCTGTCATCCCCGCGCCTACTCTGTCATCCCCGCGCCTACTCTGTCATCCCCGCGCAGGCGGGGATCCACAGTCTCCTGCAATTTCATCATAAAGGTCCCGCCACTGAGCATTCGATTCTTTAATGAGATTGACTTTCTATTCCCTGCGCCACTTCTTGATTCGCTTTTCGCGAGTAATCACCTCATGTGGATCATCAAGGACCTCGTAGTACACAAGCCGAGTGACTCCGTACTTCTTGGTGAACCCTTGTACCAAGCCATGTCTGTGCTCATATACTCGCCTGATAAGATCATTCGTGACACCAACGTACAGTGTCCCGTTCCTCTTACTGGCCATCATGTAAACATAATACTGTTTCACGACAGGTTCTGTGTCACTCACACCCTATCTAACCTGGATTCCCGCCTTCGCGGGAATGACATTATTGACTTAGAATATCGCGAGTTTGCCAAAGGCGAACGCCGCAGGCGGACGACGTGGCGATCTCAACGGTCAGAATGTTGGGGTTCTTGCCGCTTTTAGCGCCTGCGGAAGCCCATTTACCAAGTCTCAATCTGCGCGACGTTATTGCAATCCATCAGACTAAGTGTTGAGTCGATTCCCAAGGCAATGTCATAGCACTTTAATGCTCGACTAGTGTCTCCAAGTGATAGCAATAGACAAGCCTCCTTCCACTTTCAAAGAGCTGCCCAAGGCCAGACCTCAATTTCCTTAATTCTCGACAGGGCTCTTCCACTCTGAATGTTGGCTATGAGCTGCTCAAGACATTCAAATGCACGCCTATATGCTTTGGCAGCTTCCGATGGCTTCCCATTCTGTTCCAAAAGTCCGGCTGCCCACCCCACCAAGTAACCTGCGTAGGGCCACTCCGCAAAACGCTTGTCTTCACGTGACAAGCGCTTTATCAAATCTGCTGCACGTAGCGGATCCTTTGCACTGACTTTGCTAGCCAAAAGAGGCACGACGTCAAGGATGACGTTCCGAGCGAGAGATGGTAGGTTGTAAGTGGAATCACCGAATCTTAATGGATAAGTCGGATAGGAAGACACCCAAAACGCAACCTGCAACACACCTGTTACCGGGTGGTGGACCCGGAAGCTAGTTACACCTGTCTCAAAAAATCCTCTGATGGAAGCGTTACTCTCGAGTTTCGTTGTGCTTCCCCAAAATACGGCTGTCGCATTGTACTTCTGCGCCAGACGTTGCGCTTCACTCTCCGAGTCGGCTACCCACGATACTGCATGAGTCGAGACAAGCGTATCCAGCTCCAGCTTTCTCAATTGAATTCTCAACTCGATTTCAAGCATTTCGTTCAGCTGCTGTGTACCGAAGTGTTCACTTAGTCTTGCGCCGGAGAGCCGGGGGAGGAGAACACCAATTGTGGTATCCGGGAACCTCTGAAAATAGGGCACCACTGATGCCACAATAACTCCGTATATAAGCGCAAGAGCAGTGAGTACCCTCATCAATCGAACAAAACCCACCCAAGTCCTGATAAACTTGACTACCCACCTGATGTTAACACCTGCAATTACGAATATTAAACCAACAATTACCAAGTCTGAGATTGACTCAGGTTGGTATGCTCGTTCAATTAAGTCAAGCCAGTCCATACCCCCACCTCCACACCTATATCATCACAAAACAATCCACCAGCATACATCCCTGTGACAGCGTGAACATTGAGGTCTTGCTCCCGGTTGCTAATGTGTCTCTTTGTAGGCCTTCAGCACACCAATTACGTAGTCGATGTCGGCTTCAGTATGAGAGGCGCTGACCTGGAACCGTATCTCTTCATCGCCTTTGGGGACTACCGGGAAGTTCAAGCCGGTGCCCAGCACGCCATTCTTGGTCAGATGCTTCACAAGATCGGTTGTCTTTTGTGTGTCTCGGACCATCAGCGGCACCACGGGATGGGGGCCTTCAATCGTTTCATAGCCTGCATCTTTTAGACCGGTCTCGAACCTCTTGGTCATTTTGCCGAGGTGCTCCAGTATCTTTAGACCTTCCGGGCTGTCAAGAATCTGAATCGCCTTCATTGCAGCGGATGCTTCTGAAACGGTTATCGGGTTGGAATAGATATACATGGGGGCTGTCTCGCGCAGGTACTCAACAATAGCCGAAGAAGCTACCACAAACCCGCCATTTATGCCGAAGGCCTTACCCAGCGTCCCGATAAGGATGTCAACTTTCGTATTCAGGTACTGCTCAGTTCCCCCACCGGTCTTTCCAAAAGCGCCAATACCATGAGAGTCGTCCACAATAGATATGACGCCTTCCTCGAACTCACTGTTGTACTTTTTGCAGATCTCAACCAGCTTATCCAGAGGGGCATTGTCACCTCTCATGCTGAAAATACCGTCGGTAACAACCAGGGCTCTCTTTCCTTTACCAATGCTCTCCTTGAGCTTAGCCTCAAAATCCGCCATGTCGTTGTGTTTGTAAATGAACTTACCGGCCGGCCTGGACAGTCTCATCGACTGGATAATGCAGTTGTGGTTCAACTCATCGCTGACAAGAACCGTCTCACTTGTCGTCAACGGTACGATAACACCCATGCTGGTTACGTATGCCGAGCTGAAGAGCATGGCCGCTTCACGGTCAAGGAACTTCGCCAGTTTCCTTTCCAATGCAATATGAGCTGCATAGGTGCCGCTTATGAACCGGACAGCTCCCGGCCCGGCGCCGAATATCTTGGCCGCGTTTTCTTCAGCTTCAATCACGTCTTTGCGAAGGGACATGCCCAGGTAAGAGTTCGAATTCATCTTGATGAATTCCTTGTCTCCTTCGCCTTCAATAAAGTATCGGGGTCCGTTCTTACCTTCCGCCGGCTTCACGCCGGTAATGACCATCTCTTTGCCTTTAGCGGTACCTTTTTGCTTGAGTTCATTCAGGGCCGCATTAAGAGCCGTATTCAGACGTTCTACTGACATTGTTACTCCCGAAAGTTAATCTGCCGCGAAACAGTCTGTCTGTCCCGACGGCTTGTTTATTGTTATTTAAGTTTTCTCGAAAGGACTTCAATCATATCTTTTGTCATCTCTTCAAGGGTATAGTCAGGCTTCCATCCCCATTCTTCTTTGGCTGTAGAGTCATCCATATTGTTCGGCCAGGAATCTGCTATGGCCTGTTTTACCGGGTCTACATTATAGTCCATAGTAAATTCCGGTATTATCTTCTTGATTTCAGCAGCGATAATCTCCGGATCAAAACTCATAGCAGTGACATTAAACGCATTTCTGTGTTTTAACTTGCTTGGATCAGCTTCCATAAGATCAATTGCGGCTTTGATGGCGTCCGGCATATACATCATGTCCAGGAATGTCCCGGCCCCAAGGTTGCAGGTATATTTCTTGTTCTTAATCGCTTCATAGTATATCTCAACTGCGTAATCAGTAGTACCGCCGCCGGGTAGTGTTTCATTAGAAATGATTCCGGGATAGCGAACACCACGCGTATCAACGCCAAATCTTTTGTGGTAGTAGTCGCAAAGCAATTCCCCGGCGACTTTGGTTACACCGTACATAGTATTGGGACGCTGAATCGTATCCTGAGGCGTGTTATCCAAAGGAGTGGACAGGCCAAAAGCACCAATTGAACTGGGAGTAAAAACGGCGCATTTGTTTTCACGAGCCACTTCCAAGACATTGTACAGCCCGTTGATATTAACATCCCAGGCAAGTTGGGGGTTGGCTTCCGCCACCGCTGAAAGTATGGCCGCCAGATGAAAGATAGTATCTATGTCATATTTTTTGACAACATTCCTTACGACATTTATGTCTGTGCAATCAACGACCTCAAACGGTCCTGAATTCAGCAATTTTTCACTTGGCTTGGTCTTGCGTCCTCCGGCTACCACGTTGTCATTGCCATATCTCTTACGTAATTCCATTGTGAGTTCAGACCCGATCTGCCCTACTGATCCTGTTACTAACAGCTTTGTCATGTCGTCTTACCCTCGATAATGTGAAATGTGTATCCGGCTATCTACATCTTCCCGCTCTCAGACAACTGTATCGCGAGCGCGGCCTGTAATTTTAATTAGTATCCGAGCCGATGTCAAACGAAAAGCTTACGTTTTCCCAGCCTTTGTAGGGAAGGTCTGGAACAGACCTGCCGTTTGTCACATCCGGATTCCTGCTTTCGGGCTTGTTGAAAAACATAACAAATGTCATGGCGAGGAGCGAAGCGACGTGGCTATCTCATTGGCACTCAATATTCGAGATTGCCACGTCCGCCTGTGGCGGACTCGCAATGACGAGAATGGGACTTTCTCAACATGCCCTTTCGCAGGAATAACCCCATTAGCCTGGTTCTGTCATGCTGAGCGGAATCGAAGGGTGGCGTGTTTATTTTGGAGAGGTCATGGTTCGACTCCGCTCACCATGACAGAAAACTTGTAGGCTAGAAGCCTTTGTGCTTCTGCCTATTATGGATTGGCAGAACCGCTTTGGGTTCTGCCCTACGACACTTGAGTTGTGGCAGCCTGTCGCTGGAAGCCCGTCTGAAGTCCAAGTGCTGTACCAAGCAGAGGGCCACGAAATAGTAGGAACAAATCGCGCTATATTCGGGCATACGTCAGTTGCTGCGGCTCACTTGCTTACGTGATTTACATTTGAGACCGGTTATTAGGCCGATACTCTTGCTGATTCGGCGATATTTCACCGACCTGAATCCTGCCTCCTTGAGCGAACTTATTATTGAGGATTTGGTTTGCTGCTTGGGCCTGACCGACAGATATCCTTTCATGAAAGCGGAAGGTGACGGTGTTTTTGACTTCGAAGGGGGAAAACAATCTCTTACTACCATACCGCCCTCCGGCAGACTCTCGTAAGCCATTTTCAAAACCCGTGTATCGATATAACCGATGTTCCAGAACATTATGATATCGAAGCCGCGGGGGATCGACTTATTCATATCGCCGGCCAGCGTCCTTATCCGATGAGAAAGACTATTTTTGCGAATAATCTTTTTGGCAGCTTCGCATACGAACTTGAATTCGAGGATACAGGATTTTAAATGTGGGTACGTCCGGACCAGCGCGAAAGACATAACACCCGATCCGCCTCCGACATCCAGAAGCGAGTGATAGTCTGACAAATCCAGATGTTTTGCCAGGATTTCGGCGTCCAGCTTGTATAGATCGTAGAGTGCATAAGTGAAATCCCTTGCCCACTGTGGATCTTCCTGAACAAGTTCGTAATCAGGTTTACGCTCTTTACCCAATACCTGTTGCCATTCCTTACCGCTTGTTATCACATCCTCCACTACCGTCAGGGCCTCATAATCCTTGGTGCACTCATCCGACCACAACCGGGTCCAGTCGATTGACCGCGAACGTATAAAGTGTTTATTGGCCAGGGGAGAGTTGCGGTACAAACCGCCTTTCTTTTTTAAAAGCCCCAAAAAGACCAAAAAATCAAGAAAGGGCTCACAGTGTCTGCGTTTGATCCTGGTGCGTCTGCAGATATCAGCAACGGACAGCTCTTTTTCATGGAGCTTTCGAAAAACCAAGAGTCTTTCTGCCGCCAGGACACACCGTGATGCCTTGAAAACCGTTTCTAAATCTAGTTTGGCCAGTACCCTCTTGGGTAATTTGTCCAATGTTAATTCTCTCACCAGATTATCCTCCGTTAGTATCTGTAGGGCAGAAGCCCTTGTGCTTCTGCCTATGGTTGGGTTGGCAGAACCGCTTTGGGTTCTGCCCTACTCATTTTCAAATACTTTCCGCTTCCTCAGCGCCATCAACACCGGCAGGCCTATCAGGTAACAGGCGATCAATTGACCCACTCCAACCATCTGGACGGAAAACCAGTAGTTAAATCCCAGCAGGGGCGCCAGGTAAAGCGACACCCCGAAAGCGTTCAATAATACTGGCGGAAGCGGAGCGATAAGGATATTCGGATTCTTTCCCTGAAACCAGAATTGCGCCAGCAGCATGACCAACAGTAACGCTGCAATCATCAGGAAAGCACCCACCACAATGAAGTAAATGTCGCTGGTGGTTATGAGCAAGACTATTGAAATCACTATTATAATTACCGCAAACCAAGATTGCACCAGCAGCATGACCAACAGCCACGCTGCAATCATCAGGAGGGCACCCACCACAATGAAGTAAATATCGCCGGTGGTTATGAGCAAAACTATCGAGATTGCGGTTATAATTACCGCCAACAGCTTCAAGACCAGCACCGAGGCGCGTGAGCCGGTGTTATCGCCTTGTTTGAATACTGTATACGTCATCAGTAACAGACTGACAATCGATAATATGGTGCCAACCGCCGTACCCATGGTCATTTTGAATGAAGTCAGAAAATAGAGCGCTCCTGCCCACATGAAAAAAATCAGTAGACCTACCAAGAGAGCGCTTATGGTACTTCTGGACAGACGGCGAACAAGATGTGTCAGCACCGCCGCCGCAAGTGTGATTATGGGGCCAAACACAATGTCAAGCCAGCCCATGCCGCCGAAGATATTAGCCAGCAGACAGCCGATATAAAGCCCCGGAATGGCGGCTCTGGTCAAGAACGGAAGGATAGTAAGAGCTTCGGCAATTCTGATTTGATAGACACCGAAAGATATCGGCAAAAAGACGAGGCTGAGAATTGTGTAAAGCGCCGCAATAAGCCCCCCTGCGGACAACTCCCTGATGGTCAGTTTTCCCACATAGGCAATGAAGGATTCCGGCTAAACCTCGTCAACATTTTTCTGAGGTACCAAATCCCGTCCCAGCAGGTGCAGCGGCCTCTGCATGAATCTCTCATCTGTCAACCTGATGCTGTCAACACTGGAAATTGGCCATTCGCGCACCAGCCCTTCGCCAGCAGCAATCGCCATCAGGTAGGGTTCAGAGTTCTTTAGTTTGATAGCCATAGGAATGCAAACACCGTTGCCACTATCGCTATCGAACAGTCTGAGGGTGACTTTCCGACGCTCACGAATCGCCTTCAGGAAGGTGGCAATAATGTCCGACTCCCGCGTCTTCTCAACGAAGTGACGCTCCTCTTCAAACAGGAAGAGGTTATCCGTGCGAGACCCACCCCTCCCGTGGAACCGTGCCTTTATACCCTGTTCTATGACTTGGAATCTCTGTCCGAAAAAAGGGTGTTTGGACAACGGGTTGTTGCGCAGGGAGTAGCAGATAAGCTCAATATCCTCCGACCCAAATCCGGGAAATGGAAAACTAACATCACGCGCGAGCCGATAGCCATTGTCATAGTACAATGGAAAGTTCAGTCTCAACAAGGAGTTCACATCACGATAGATAGTCCGTTGTGAGACCTCGCATTCTCTCGCCATTTCGCTGACAAGCGCCGTTCCTCTGTTTTTGATCATGTTGACCAGGAACATTAGTCGTTCACTCTTTGTCATTAAAAAGCCCCCTCTTGAATCACTTCTTTGCTTCTCGTGTCGACACCGGCAACTCTTCCCTGTAAACTTCCTCCCCCGCTCTGCCTCTACCGAGACACCTGCCTTTCCCGCACCAAACGTAATGCGCACCCCTGTCAGATAGTGTCAGTCTTTTTCTGGGACAGACAGTGCCGGTATCGACACACCTCAACAGGTGTCACGACGGCTGTTGGCCGTACTGGACCACGTTTAGCCCCCCTCAAACGCGGTATCTCAGCGAGGCTCAGTGCATGAATAACAAGCTGCCTCCCTCAGAACGGCCGAGCTGTCGTTCAGCGCATTACGTTTGGATATGCGAGATGTCAGCGCCCCCTTTCAGATCACACAGTTTCTTCCCATGCCATAACAAGTAATCGCTTCCAATGCTTTGCGCCCCTCTCTGTCTCTTCCGAGCCCCCTGCTTTCTCAAACAGGAATTGTAATATGACCCCCTGCCAGTTAGTGTCGGTCACATTTAGGATTTTCTTAACGGTCCACACACTTTTTTTTGACACTTACAATCAGATGCGCATCACCTGAGACTTCGCACTGCAGCGGGAACACTCCAGTTGTCAGTCACACCGGCAAAGAATCGACGGTAGCGCTTTTTAGTTGAAAGGCTCAAAGAGGAGTGACACGATGCGACAAAAAAACAGCCATCCCCTTTAAGCAGAGACGGCTGAGATCGTCTTCTTAGGCACTGAATATCATTTGTATTTACTGACAGGATGCGGGCGGAGGGCCACCGCCAAAGAGGTAAATCACCAGGTAGGTTACTTCTGCCACGTTGATGGAACCGCTGCCGTCAACATCCCCTTCCTCCGGGCATGGGGACCCAAAACCACCCCGAAATAGGTAAGCAACAAGATATGTGAGATCGGCTACATTTTCGCTTCCATAGCCATCCACATTGCCCCTCATAGGAGCCACGCAGCAACCAGCATCACAGGCATCACCGACGCCGTTTCCATCGGTGTCTTCCTGACCGGGATTGTACGCGTATGGGCGCTACTTGGTCCCTGGAACAAAGCCCCTCGTAACCTGCTTTATTCAGCATTCTGACAATACCGCAAATCAACACCGCGGCCTCGCCAGATTTAGATACTCAGTTCCCACCCCAACCAGCAATACGGGCCATCATCCACCAGAACGCCTTCTCCTTCAGGTAGCAGTTGAAGCAGTGGGAGTGAGCACAACCGCACGTGGGGCATGGGTGCGAACTGCACCAGGTCGAACACCAGCCATAGTTATCACTGGCATTGGGATAATAAGTGCCGTCTGGATCATAACTCTCGATATCAGCGAAATCGAAAAGAATCTTGTTGTTGACAGCGCAGTACGCCCGAATCTGGTTGTTACGAGCATAAAGATTGCCGGAGGGTCCGGTTCCGTCCAGATGACCAGTCATATAAATAAAGGTAACGTCAGGATAATCCTGTTCCAGTTGGTTGACGGCGTTCAGATATATGTTGATTCCTTCTTCGGTATTGTCTGAGCAACCGCCGCACCATGACCACATTACCATATTAATGTCGCTGCTTGGTTGATCTAACCGCTGCCTTGTTAACGGCACCCACGAGGTATCTCCGTTATGTCCAAGGTCATCACCGTATTCCTCAAGATAGAGCGTACCGGAACCATTGTTGTAATCATACAAGGTACTGCTGTCGCGAAGAATCGACATGCCGGACACAATCTGGCTTCCGTGAGAAGTATGTACATAGAATATCCGGTAGTCGGATTTGGCCTGCTCAATGTAAGAGGAAGGTATCAGATCAAAGTTTGCCGAGGTCCCATGATCGGCAACAATGGCTTGAACACTGTCTGCTGAGCAATCCGGCCCCGGCCCGCTCGTAAATAAATAAGCAACCAGATATGTCAGGTCAGTGACGTATATCCCGCTTACCCCATCTACATTGGCCATTTCCGGAACCGGCGGCGGGGGGCCCGACACAAAGAGGTAGTTCACCAGATAGGTTAAATCTACAACATTTGGATCATCGCCGGAGCCGTCAATATCACCACAGATAGGGACCAGAACGGTGAGGGAACCGTCAGTAATGGTTACCTTCGTAGTATCCAGTTCACCTCCTGTGAAGCCGATACAGTTGCCCCATGGATCGGAGAAACTGAAATGGTCAAGAGGTTCAGTGACAACGTGTATGTTGACGGTCCGATCGGTCATCGTGTCGGGAATGTTGTAGACATCTGCAATGACCTTCACCAGCGGTATCACGCCGTCTTGCGGAGGAATAGCGTTTGAATATGGCGGCATGGAGTTTGACACTCCCATAATTACGAGATCATGACCCTGACCACCCAGCGAGTTGGCGCCCCAGATTTCCCAATCCTCAATCAGAGTGCTGCTTCGATCCAGGTCTATTTGAAACTCCATAATATCAGGCCGGTCAAGTATAAGCCATAAATTGAATCCGGCTACCGTATCGGAGTAATTATTCATATAGATTGGAATCACTACCCCCTGCTCTCCCGGGAAGGCGGTAACATCCTCAACATCGATGTCCAGTTCCGAACCAGCCTGGGCATGCCCACCGGATAGTATCAGGAGGATCGCCCAACTGACAGCAACAAAACACCGCAGCATTCTGGACCCTTTGAAGTAAAAAAGCATGTCCTTCTCCTTGGTTTAGTGCAGTAACTTCTGATTAGTACCTAAATAAACAAGTGTTGTTGCAGGACCTATCTTCCATCACCGGAAACGGTCGTGAATTCTTTGCGCGTCCGTTCATCAGAGTCGCCAGCCTGTCACATTTCAAGATACTTGTAAATGTTCAGTTGTCAAGGTGAAGTTGCTCTTTGCTACGTGCGTGAGCCGCATTCTGGCTGACAGGAAATGAAGCCCCCCTCTGTTGACTGAGCCACAGTTGTTCAATCGGATGCGTCCGGTAACATTCCTATCACAGGCGAGAACACAACCCCGCAGAATCTGAAGAGTACGTTCTTGTGATCAGGAACCGCTTGCCATTCCTTTGAAATCTATTATCTTAGAGCAAAACCGTTGCAACTTACGGCCTTTTGAAGGAGCTACCTAATATAGATGCAGAAGCTACTAAAACTATCCAAAGAGACTAACGCTGAATACCTTGACCTGAAATTCTGCGATCTTCCCGGCCAATGGCACCACATAACCCTACCTATAAAATCACTCACACCGAACCTTTTCAGCAAAGGGGTCGGTATCGATGGCTCTTCCATGCCAGGCTTCTCCTCTATTGAGCGGGGGGATATGATTATGCTCCCCGATCCGCAAACGCCTTTTATCGATCCTTTTTTCGAACGTCCCACTCTCTCCCTGCTGGGTGACATAATGGAGGTCGGTAACACGATCGGCCCTTATTCAAGAAATCCGAGACGCGTGGCAGCCTACGCTGAAAAGCATCTGGCGAAAACCATCAAAGGCGCTAAGGCGATTGTTGGGCCGGAGTTCGAGTTCTATGTTTTCGACCGGGTGAATTTCTACCAGGGGCCTGACAAAGCCTTCTACTTCCTGGAATCCGATGAGGCAGAATGGAGCAGCTCAGAAGACAACGAAAGCCTCGGTCACAAGATTCCGCACAAAGGAGGCTATCACATCGCACCACCGATGGACCGCACTTTCAATCTGCGCTCGCAGATCACGACCATGCTGGCCAATGTTGGTGTAGAGTTGAAATATCATCATCACGAAGTGGGCGGCGGAGGGCAGCACGAGATTGAAGTACAATTTGCCCCTCTGTTGAAAATGGCCGATCAGTCTATGATCATCAAGTACTTCGTCAAGAACCAGTGTTTCCGGATGAACAAGTCGGCGACCTTCATGCCCAAGCCGCTTTTCAACGAGCCCGGATCGGGTATGCACGTACATCAATACCTCGCGGACAGCAGGGGCTCTTTATTCTATGGCAAGAATGGCCCGGCTCGCTTTTCAAAACTTGGCTTGTATTACATCGGCGGTCTTCTTGCCCATGCCGACTCGATCCTTGCATTCACCAATCCGTCAACGAACTCGTTTAAGAGACTGGTTCCTGGTTTTGAGACCCCGGTGGCCGGAACCTACTCAGTCGGCAACCGTACCGCCTGCATCCGCATCCCCGGCTACCAGCGCGATCCCAAGAGAATGCGGTTTGAATTCCGGCCGCCTGACGGCACCATGAATCCATATCTTGCCTATGCGGCCATGCTGATGGCGGGTATCGATGGTATACAAAAGAAGACCGACCCCGGCAAGCCGCTGGATAAAAACCTCGATGAACTTCCCGAGCGGGAACTGGCTGAAATTCACCATCTCCCAACCTCCCTGACTAAAGCTCTCGACGCCCTGGAACAGGATAATGAGTACCTTTTAGCCGGGGGGGTTTTCACCGAAGATCTACTTGAGAACTGGATTGAGCTCAAGCGGACGGAGGTTGACGCCATCCGTGTCCGCCCCACGCCGCACGAGTTTGAGTTGTATTACAACACCTGAGGCGCCGGGGTGGTTTTTCCCTCCACGTATTGTCTCAGCTAACCCCTACCCAGTAGCAAACGTATGTGGCGACACAAGGCCGCCACCTATGAGAGAAAAGCAATTCGTACCAGAACAACAGAAGAACGGTATTAAACCGCTCTTGCCTCAATTCACCAACTTCGACTCCGGAGTACTTGTGGCTTTCTGCTTCAAACGGAACTGGCTGGGGCGGGCGCGCAATACTTCGCGCAGCCATTCTTCAGGATACCCTTTCTCCTGTGGTTGACCCTCTTCATTTTTGACATACCCATCATTGTATTTCGTCAGTAGATGCTCCCCAAGTTCACGCCAACGTGCGACTACCTGCTCGGCATGTGAAACGGAGTAGTCCGTCAGATACCTGACCATGAGATCTTTATTTGAATCTGTTAAGTCAACGGCTGTCTTTTCCACAGCCGGTTGCAATGCAATGAAGGCGCTTTCGATATCGTTTTGCAGTGCCTGAATCTCCGGCAGTATGTAAGAATATTTCAGGTTGGCAAAATTGGCCACAAAATTAAACACCCACCAGGCTGACTCCCACGAGAACCTGCTTAAGCTACCAATTGTGAACGACTGCGGAATAGTGTCAATGCCGCAGTACAACGGGAAATAACAGGTTGTGTAGGTATCATCAACGCCATACCAATAGACGCCCCCAACAGCGTCCGGAAGCCACGAACGTGACTGAGAGACAAACGAGAAACCGGTCTGCTGTGTCGAAATCGGACGCTCCCAGGCATACTCGATGCTGTCGACTGTCCAGTGTATCGGTCGCCAGCGGTTGGGATTGCCGTACGGTCCGGCATCAATTCCCCTAGTCATATCATAATCGGTGCCTTCATAGTGGTCGCGCATCAGGGCAAAAACATCGGACAACGACAGCTTCTTATCCGGTTTGATCCACAACGGATATGGCTCGGCACCCTCAATAGCCCGATGGTAGTCGGAAGAGAAGTTTCTTGACGGCACCGCCCGGCGGAAGATGCTCCAGACACGCGCATCGGCATAACGCTGATTCTTTGGTGTGGCTGGGCAGTAAGCGTCACAGAACCGGAAAGGCTCACCTGATTTCGAATCGTAATACCCTTTTTCTATAGCAAAGGAAATAATATTCTTGGAATAAAGGCAGTTCTCCGGATCATCAAGGGGAAACTCACCGATACGCGCTTTGTTGGCATGGCACGATATGTACCCATCCGGAACCCGAACCGCCACCCACTCGGCTCCCTGTCCGCCTTCGCCGGGACCGATCATCTCCAATATCCAGGCCTCTTCAGTATCAGCAATCGAAATCGACTCGCCGCCGGAGCGGTAACCGTACTTAGCGACCAATTCAGTCATAACGGTAATCGCTTGTCGGGCCATTTTGGTCCGTTGCAAAGCCAGTCGCATCAGGTCCCAGTAGTGGAGAAGGCCGTCCTTATTGCGCAATTCTTCGCGACCTCCAAAGGTCGTCTCACTGATCGCTAGTTGATGTTCGTTCATCAAGTCGACTACAGCGTAGGTGTGCTCAACCTGTGGGATCGTGCCGCGCGCATTGCCGTGCCAGTCGGTTATCTCAAGCGAATCTCCCGGCTCGTAGTCGGCTGCCGGCGAATACTCAAGATGGGGATGGAACTCTGCATCACAGGTATAGGTAATCATTACCGAGCCATCCTGCGAGGCTCCTTTGGTCACCAGTAGATTGGTGCAGGCCGCCACCGGCGGGCTTGTTACCAGAATATTGACGCCCCAACCGACCGCAAGGGTAAGCAGGCATTTCTTCATATCCTCAACCTCCATTCTTTTGTTGTTTAACTTGTGAGGTTACACAAATCGGTGCTCTTGGCGGGGTCAATTGGCTTCTCCATGTTTTTCCCGGGAGTCATAAACGACTTCTCCTTGCTGGTCTTGCACTTCGACCGTTACATCAATCCCGTCGCGGATACTCTGGCTGACAATGCAATAATCCTCGAACAAATCAAGACAGCGGCCAAGGCGGTTTCGGCCTTCGGGATTCATACCAAGGGTGATAATAACATGGCTGGGCCCGACACGGAGGCGCTTTTTCTCATTTCGCGTCATCTTTGTCTTCACCGTTGTCTTCAACGAGCTTGGCTTGACCCGGATTTTATGCATGCAGAATAGCAAACTGGCACTGAGACAATTGCCGATTGCCGCCGAGAGCACCTTTGTGGCGTTGGGGCCTTTTCCTGCCCCCAGTGGCTCCGGCTCATCCATCAGCAGTTCAGGCAGGTTTTCATCAAACGTGACCTTAAACTCGTAATCCGTGATGAGTTCCATGCTCACCGACAGTTCCTTTTCCTCCATACAGCCTCTTGAGTAAATTGCAATTCATTTTCGGGAAAATTATGACATCCTATCCATCGGCGCCAGCAAAAACTCTGTCCGGTTCCAACTGCCGGTTCTCTGAGAAGCCTTGGCAATAACTCTCAATCGGCTAGGCAGCATGCTCCTCAACGCTGCGGGCAAGCCTTGTTGGTAACGACGCGACCGTTGCAAGGTACTTTTTACTTGACATTACATATTCCCTCAGCTAATAGCTATCTGTGCTTATTGGAGCATGGGGTTCCGATGCGGGGGTATTATATGGAAATTTGCCCCCCCAGCTTTGAAAAAGATAGAATAGCTAAACTTAAATTAGAACACTAACACAACGAGGGAGTGAGAACAATGAACACGACAAGAATCTTAATCTCTGGGCTTGTTGTATGGATAGTTAGCATAGTATTTGGCTGGCTGACCTGCGGCTGGCTTTTCAATTGGGTCTATGAGTTGCCGCCGAACATATGGAAAGACCCAACCACGATGACGAATGCGGGAAACCTAATCGGCGCCAACATAACAGGGCTTATCAGTTCGATAATATTCGCATTGGTGTATGCACTGCTCTACAAGGGAATCCCAGGAGAGGGTGCCAAGAAAGGCATGATATATGGAATCCTTGTATGGCTAGTGGGAGCACTAACAGGGATAGCCTCGATGCCATTCTATATGACAATAGCGACAACTGTGGTCATATACTGGATAATACAAGCTCTGGTGCTTGGCTTAATAAATGGCGCCATTGTTGGAGCTATTTATAAAGAGAAATAACTAAAATCGGCGTATATCGGAACTTCTCGGATTCCATTCCGAGGTCTCTGCCCAATCCGCTGCGCTATGTTCCGCTATATAGTAAAAGTAGGTCAGGACCCCCGTGATCCAGACTTTCCTTCCGAAATTATAGAAATGGAGGCAGATTTGAAAGAGGAACACGCCGAGAGCGCGACCTTCTGGTTATGAGCCCGACTGGGGTAGTGCGCTGTGCAATAGCCGACGCTTCCGACACATGTACCGGTTTGTTGTGACTAGATAAATCGACAACTGCCAACCGGGTTACGCTATGGAGTTACAGGCAGAGATGACCACCCCGATACCGCAGCAGTATTCGATCGAGGATTGCAAATACAGTCAGAATCAGAATAGTAAACAAAATTGTGCCCACATTGTCCCCCAGACCTGTCGTGACTATTTTGAATGACGCAACAAACAGCTCAGCGAACCTAATACTGGCAGCGGCAAAGCTCACTAGCCCATGCGTAAGGGTCTTAATATCGAGGAAGTACAACGCCAGACTCAGCGTAAACACGGTGCCGCAAATACCAAGAATCAAGTTGAGCAGACTCCCCTGTGTTTCCTTCTCCGGGGTCGTGGCAAGTCGGGCCATAACCGACTCGGCAAAGCCGGGTGCCAGCTCGAATCCAACATCTTCCTCAAGACCCTTGCACACCGCCCGGTACAATTGCAGTCTCTGCTGACAGATCGCACACCGCTGCAGGTGGTTCTCTATACCAGCGTCGCAGGGCACTTCTCCATCGAGGTAGAGCTGGATTTGCTCGTCTGTCAGATGTCTCACTTCAATATATCCTCCAGTCGGTATTTTTCGGTCAACCTGTCCTTCAAGAGCCGGCGCCCTCGAAAGAGATAGCTTTTCACCGTCCCCAACGGCATACCGGTCACTTCGGCAATTTCCTCATACGACATTTCGTCCAGATGATACATAGTCACAACAGCGCGAAAACGAGCCGGCATTTTTTCGATCTCGGCGCGAACCCGAACCGACACGTCTTGCTCTTCTGCATAGCATTCCGGCGTAACAGCATTGCTGGGATATTTTTCCAGCTCATTCTTTTCAGGATACAGATCATCCAGAAGCGGGACGCGTTTTTTCTCAAGGTGATTGACGCAGGCGTTATATGCTATTCGGGCTATCCATGTAGACAGCTTGCATTGAAAGTTAAAGCCGGCAAGGTTCTGGTACACCTTGACAAAGACCTCTTGGCAGATATCTTCTCGATCGGACCGGTTGACCACCATGCGAAACACCACGTGGCTGACCAGCTTTTGGTAGTGCCCGATAAGTGTCTCAAAGGCTACCGGGTTACCGTTCAACACCTCAACAACAAGGAGCCTGCTTTCGGAGCGCTCGCTCTCCATACACTTGTATACGACAGACATCGCTAAAAGATGTTGCAAATTACTCCGCAGAGCGGTGCAACCCTTGCTGGTCCATGGCTGTCATATCCTGTAGCAAAACATTGTAAAGGAAGGAGTACAATATGTCAGACGTTCTTATGGCGGTTGCGGTTTTGGGTGGTTTTGCGGTCATTATCAAGATCATCGCTGATTCCATAACCCGTCACAAACTAATCAACAAGGGAATGGTCGATGAGAAGGTGAAGCATCTCTTCACCAAAGACGCCCAACTCCAACGCCTATCGTCACTTAAATGGGGCTTGGTTTTGGTTGGGGTCGGACTGGCGCTATTCATCAGCCAGATTGCCGACGAGTACATAACCGATGAGAGTGTTTTTGGCTTGATGTTTCTCTTCGCCGGGATTGCCTTTCTCATCTACTACGGGATTGCCCGGAAACATCTAAATGGCACGAACGAGCCCCACTAACCATTCGACACAGTGAGCAACTTTGTAGGTCGGGTTCCAAGCCTGCCTTGGGCAGGCGAGGAGCCCGACATCTGCTACTTCTTGATCCCGAACAGGTCGAAAATGAAAGTATATTCAAAGGCGACATCCTTGAGGTAGTCATACCGCCCGGAGGCGCCCCCATGGCCTGCGACCATCTTAGTCTTTAAGAGCAAAAGATTGTCGTCTGTTTTTGTGGCTCTTAGTTTGGCTGTCAGTTTTGCCGGTTCCCAGTATGCAACCCGCGAGTCATTCAAATTAGTAGTGATCAAAATGGTCGGGTAACTCTTGGCCTCAATGTTGTCGTATGGGGAATATGACTTCATGTAATCATAGTACTCTTTGTCGTTCGGATTACCCCACTCCTCATACTCGATAACAGTCAGGGGGATGGACGGGTCCATCATTGTATTGATAAGGTCCACAAAAGGGACGTCCGCCACAACCGCTCTGAAAAGGTCGGGTCGCATATTCGTTACAGCACCCATCAGCAACCCACCGGCGCTTGCTCCGGAGATAACAAGCCTGTCGCTGGAGGTGTATTTCTCAGCAACAAGATACTCAGCGCAAGCGATAAAATCGGTAAAAGTATTCTTCTTGTTTAGCAATTTCCCTTGGTCATACCAGTAACGCCCCATCTCTTCCCCACCTCTGATATGAGCGATGGCATATATAAAACCCCTATCCAGCAAGCTCAGCCTGGTTGACGAAAAGTACGGCTCCATGCTCATGCCATAGGCGCCATACCCATACAGCAGCAACGGGGCTTTGCCGTTTTTGACCATTCCCTTCTTGTACACCATAGATATAGGAATCTCAGTGCCGTCGGAAGCACGGGCAAATACTCGTTCCGACTCATACTGGTTAGGGTCATAACCTCCAAGTACTTCATACTGCTTCTTCAACTCGCGCGTTCTGGCGTCCATGTTGTAATCAAATATCGATCTCGGTGTTACTAACGACATGTACGTGAAGCGAAGCAGGTTGGTATTGAATTCCACAAACCGATTGGACCAGAACGTGTAAACGGGCTCGGGAAATTCAACGTAGTGCTCCTCGTTATTGGTTAGATTCCTCACGCGGATATGCTTTAGGCTTTTCTTTCTTTCGAATACAACGAGATGATTCTTGAAGGTCTCAATACCATCGAGCATAACAGAATCTCGATGAGGGATGACATCCTTCCAATTCTTTTTACGTGGATTCGAAACAGGAGCTTCTACCAGCTTGAAGTTCTTTGCGCTGTCGTTAGTCCGAATATAGAATTTGTTGCCATGGTGGCTGACGTAATACTCCATCTCATGCTGGCGGGGGTGTATAAGCTTAAATTTGCCGGTAGGATTGTCAGCCTTCAGGTACCACACCTCAGTCGTAGTCATACTCCCCATGGACATCAGAAGGTACGCCTTGCTCCTTGTCTTGGAGATGCCAAGGAAGTAGGCATCATCCTTTTCATGATAGATTAAAGGATCATTTTGCGAATTGGAACCGAGCTTATGCCGGAACAGCTTGTAGGGACGCTTAGCCTCATCCAACGTGGTGTAAAAAATGGTCTTGTTGTCGTTCGCCCACTCTGCAGAGCCGGAAGTGCTGTCAATCATGTCTTTGAGCACTTGTCCGGTTTTCAAGTCTTTGATATACAGCGTGTAAACCTCCGAGCCGGTCGTGTCGACAGTGTAGAGCAACAACTCATGATTTGGACTGGGATCGCTGGCGGCAAGAGCATAAAACTCATGACCTTTCGCAAGATCGTTGATGTCAAGCAGTATTTCTTCTTCCGCGTCGAGGCTTCCTTTCTTCCGGCAGTAAATGCGGTACTGCTTTCCCTCCTCGGTGCGAGAGTAGTAGTAATAATCTCCATTGCGGACCGGCACCGTCAGATCAGTCTCCTTGATGCGTCCCACCATTTCCTCGTACAACTTCTGCTGGAACTTCTCAGTGTGCTGCGTGACCGCTTCGGTATAGCTGTTTTCATCTTCGAGGTACTTGATAACTTCCGGGTTGGATTTGTCCCGAAGCCAGTAGTAATTATCAACGCAAATATCCCCGTGAAGGGTGTCCACTTTGGGCACGACCTTGGCCACCGGTGGTTTCGGGAGTTGTTGCTTTACACATCCGAAAACCAACAGCACCACAAGGCCAACCAGCAACGGTGCTGCCATCCTGGGTAGAGGTTTAATTTGATTTAACATGAACGCATCTCCTTTTGTCATCTCAAACTAATACAGTTTCAGAACTCTCCGTATTTACCTGCCGGTAACTCGCAGCCACATAGTGCAACCACTTGATTTACCAGGTTACAGAAATTGAATTTACATAAAACCTCTGCCACTGTCAGGTTATAATATCACGACAATCGTGCAGGTTCAGAGACCTGCTGACTTGAGATCTCACACAGGTCGTCACAGCCGCAGACACCCAAACGGTTACCTGCCGATCGCCCATTCCGGGAACTGGCTAAGCTGAATCCCGAAGACGGCTGTCCCAAGCACATAGATAAACAGCGTAATAAGCACGACACCTATCAGGTTCAGTATGATGCCGGTTTTTATCATATCCTGCATCCGTACTTCCCCCGTTCCAAATATGATGGCATTGGGAGGCGTCGCCACCGGCAGCATGAAGGCGCAGGAAGCCGACAACGTGGCTGGAATCATGAGCAGCAGAGGATTAGTCTGAATTGCCACCGATAGAGAGCCGAGAATTGGTAATATCATCTCGGTTGTGGCCGTATTCGACGTCAGTTCAGTAAGGAAGGTAAGCGTGGTGCTCACTGACGCGATTAAAAACACCGGAGAAAACGAACCTAAACCGGCCATTTGTTCACCCAGCCAGACTGACAAGCCCGATTCCTTGAAGCCGCTGGCTAATGCAAAGCCACCGCCAAAGAGAATGACTATTCCCCAGTGCAGCTTCGAGGCGGTTTTCCAGTCCATCAAACGCTCCCCCTTCTTGCAACGGCTGGGAATGATAAACAACAACATGGCAATTGCAATAGCAATAGTGCCGTCGTCGATAAAACCAGGAACAGGCATAATCGTGGTCCAGCCAGGAACGGTAAACGAACCGATATTTATGTTGCCCCGAAACAGCCATAACACCGCCAGTAGAGCAAAAAGAGACAGCACCATCCCTTCTTCAAAGCGGATCTTCCCCAACTGATTATACTCTTCTTTGAAGACAGTCATGTCTGCTGTAAATGAATCCTTTCGAGAAACGAACAAGCGGGTTACTATACCCCAGACGATGACCAGGAAAACAATGGCAAACGGCAGCCCGAACACAAACCAGTTCGCAAAAGAAATCTCCGGGGCATTGGGAAAGTATATCTTAAATATCCGGCTGAATGACAGGTTAGGCGGGGTGCCGATCAAAGTGGCGGTGCCTCCTACTGAAGCGGCGTAGGCAATTCCGAGCAGTAGACCGACAGCAAATCGCGACACGGCTTTTTCGCCAAAAGTGTCCTTGAGTTTCAAAATGATCGCCATCGCCATCGGGACCATCATCATGGTCGTGGCGGTATTTGATATCCACATGGATAAAAACCAGGTGGCCGCCATGAACCCCAGAATGATCCGTTTGGGGCTGATGCCGATCAGCAGGATTATCCGCAGGGCAATGCGCTTGTGCAGGTTCCATTTCTGCATCGCCAGCGCCATGATGAAGCCCCCGATGAAAAGAAAGATGATATGATTAAAATATATTGGCGCTACCACCTTTCCCTTCATTATTCCCAACAAGGGAAACAGCACCACGGGAAGCAGGGCGGTGGCCGGAATAGGAATCGCTTCGGTAATCCACCAGATCGCCATCAGCAGCGCTACCGCCGCCGTGCGGGTCACCATCGGATTCCCTGGCTCGAGGTCAAAGAACAGCAGGATTATCAGCGCTGCCAGCGCCCCGCCAATGAGCCCAATCCTCTGCTTGATGCTTCCTCCCGGCTAATTATGGGACTGCCTCTACGTCTGTTCCAAGTGTCTTCTGATATAACTAATCAAGTTCGAGGTCGGAATTGTTTCCTGGATTTGCTCCGACTTAAGCCATTCTTCACGGTCGCTGGTTTGGAGCGCCTTCTCACGGCCGGCAGCGAGATTCTTGACTGTGATCGTTCCGCTTTCAAACTCGTCCGACCCAGCGATCACAGCGAACGGGATTCCAACTTTGTCGCCGTACTTGATTTGCCTGGTCAGGTTTCTGGTGTCACCCGAATAGATCTCCGAAGGGATGCCCGCTTCTCTCAGTTGACGCACGATGTCAAGGTAGTCTGGCAAGTGTTCCCGATCCATCACTGTGACCAGCACCTGGGAAGTCGCCTGTGTAAGCGATAGTGCCTTCAGCTCTATCAACGCCGCCAGCAAGCGGTCAATACCTATTGATGAACCGGTAGCCGGGATGGAACGACTCAAGAACCGCTCCACCAGGTTGTCATATCTTCCCCCGGAAAAGACTGAACCATACTCGGGCAGATCAGGCAGGCTGGTTTCAAAGACGGGGCCGGTATAATAGCCCAGCCCGCGCACCACCGTCAAGTCCACCTCGGTTCTGTCCTCATCCACTTTCATGTCGGAAAGGTAGCCCTGGATTTCGCGCAGTTCTGTTATGCCTGCCTGCGAGACTTCGATGTCACCGAGCAGCTCTTCCGCTTTCTGGATGGGATCGCCCTCATGCGACTCGGCAACGTCGAGAAACCTTGCGATTTGGTCGATCTGTTTTGCCTCAAGCTCAAGACCTTTAATTTTGTCGCCGGACTTATCTACGCGTCCAGAACCAAGCTCTAACAGCACCGCCTCTCTACCCTGTCTCTCCAGTTTGTCAATCACGCGCATCACGTCCAGGGCTTTCTGGTCCGGTATACCGGCAAGCCGCATCAGGCCGTTGAGAATCTTGCGGTCGGAATAACGCACTTTGAAGTTTGTAACGCCGAGGCACTCAAGGGTGGTCACCATGACGGCAATAATCTCGGCGTCGGCCAGCAGGTTCTGTGCTCCGACGATGTCGATGTCAAACTGCATGAATTCACGGTAGCGTCCCGGTCCCGGTTTGTCGACCCGCCAGACATTACCATACTGATAACATCGATACGGCAGAGCCAGCGTGGGATTGGCTGCAACATAGCGAGCCAGCGAAAGCGTGAACTCATAACGTAGCGCCATTTCCACATCGTCCGGTCCTCTGAATCCAAAAAGTTCAGCCAACGAATCCTCGGTGTAATGAGGTCCTAATAGCGTTTCGGCAAACTCCAATGACGCTGTTTGAAAAGGCAGGAATCCCATCAGTTCGAAGACTTCCTGAACCCTGGCAATCATAGACTGACGGGCGATCTGTTCCGGTGGTGGGTAATCTCGGAACCCTTTCAAAACCTGAGGCTTGACTTTCTTTTCTTTCTTCTTGGCCATCCGTTTTACCTGAGCTTTACAAGGCAACAATGTAGGAGTTTTCGATGGATTGAAAAAGCATTTTTTCGAGAAGCATCAGAGGCCAGGTACACTTCGGTTGCCCGCAGAATCGGAGCACAGATGTGCTTGACATCTCAGAGAAATGGGATATATTCATTTGGAAGGGTTTGACATGTGGTTTTAGCGCATATGAGACATACAAGAACTATTAAGGTCGCTCGTAATCTCTGTTTCTTGGTAATAAGCGTCCTGCTTTGTACTGCACTTCCGGTAGAGAGTCGTCCGCCGGAATTTGTCGACTGTCCCTCCGATACGATTTGGGGTTCTGCTTGTGATGTATTCCAAGCACAGGTGCGGGCAGTTAATCATAGTTGGCCTGGGATGACGGGAGGAATAAGATACATTTTGATTGACGGTCCGGGCTCGGTTGAACCGCAGACCGGGGTATGGTCTTATGTCCCCTCAGTGCAAGACCTTGGGAAAACGCTCGAGGTAGAGATTGCCGCCTACAACGGAGAGATCATGACCAGCGGCGCGCAAAACTGCAGGTTTCAAGTTGCTGTAGCCCCTAACTACCCTCCGGTATACATCAGCCCGATTGCAAATGGCTCCATTCACTGGAGCCAAACTTACATGAGCTATGCTTACGCCTCCAACTACTATCTTCCCTACGACTGCCGGGACCTGACCTTCAAAGCGATTCCCCAATCTCCGACAATTCCACCGGTGCAAGTCACCAAGGTTTCTGACAACTCAGCATCGATCAATTGGACTCCCGGCGGTAGTAACGTGGGTATCCATACAGTGTGCATCGGCGTGGAGGATGCTTGCCAGACTATGGACTCAACCTGTTTCGACATCTGTGTCTACAACCTGAGGCCGGAGTTCACCTGCGATCAACCTGGTTGCTGTGAAGGCTTCGATACAACCTACATTGTCTTGGGTAACACAGCTAACGGAACCGTCACCTGTTACGATTCCGACGACGGCCCATTACTGCTTACGTACTCCGTGCTCAGCTTTGATGGCCCAGGGATGGTCGACATCGACCCGGCGACCGGCGACTGGACATGGGAGACTGATGAGGACGACGCATACGTCGGTACCTTTAAGCTGTGCATAATGGCAACTGATGGAGCCAATTTTGCTCCGGGCTGCAGCCCCGAGAACTCTGATACCTGTTGCATGTTCATTCGTGTGATTCCGACTTTCCGGGTATCCATCGAAAAGACGGAAAATACCATCCAGGGCCAACATGAGTATATTGACGTAACTCTTGATGCCGGCACGCAGGAGCTGGGCGGTTTTTACTTCCTGCTCATATATGATCGGTCGGCGCTGAATTTCTGGAGGGCTCTCGAGGGAGACCTCTATAATCAGTGTGATTGGGAGTATTTCACCTATCGCATCTGGTTCTGGCCCTCTTATGAACCTCACTTCTTCTGGGCCGCAGTGGTAAAAGTAATCGGTATCGCCAACATGAACAACGGAGCTCATCACCCAAGCTGCTTCCTGCTGCCCACGCCGTTTATCCTGTTCACACTCGACTTCATGGTCACAGACAACCGGCTATTCGAGTGCCAATTTACACCAATCCGATTCTTTTGGACGGACTGTTGGGATAACACACTATGCTCACGCCAGGGAGACTCTCTTTTTGTGTCACACTCCATCTACGACTTAGCGGGAGTTGACATCACACAAGACGATTCTTTCCCAACCTATTTCGGCGCTCCTTCGGAGTGTCTTGATGACCCGAACCCAAGCTTCCCACGTCTCCGTCTCATCGACTTCTACAACGGCGGTATAGAGATCGTGTGCGGTGATACGATTTCTACCGCAGGAGACATAAATCTCAATGGAATCCCCTATGAAATTGCCGATATGATCACGTTTATCAACTACTTCATCTATGGCCTGGCCGCTTTCCATATCGATGTCAACAGGCAGATTGTCGCTACAGACATGAACAGTGATGGGGTGACTTTGGATGTCGCCGATCTAGTATACGGTATTCGTGTGGTTTTTGGTGATGCTCTCCCGTGGCCATCGATTGATACCACCTCGCCATATCCTGCCAAGTTCATTCAGGACTTCGAAACTAAAACTATCGAGGTTGAAACGCCGGATACCCTGGGAGCGTTTCGTTTAGTGTTCGAAGGAAATGTATCGCCATCACAATGTCTTTTGGATATGGACATCAAATACAGCTACGATTTTGATGGTGATGTAACTTGTTTCCTGATATACTCGCTGGAGGGTCGGTCGTTTACCAGTGGACCCCTCATTTCGTACGGGGGTGACGGCGTTTTGATTGAAGCCTCTACAGCCACTTACTACGGCGGCAAGGTAAATACGCTGATTAACTATATTGGCTCACCCGGATACCACTCTGAATATCTCCCGTCAGACTTCACCCTCTATCAAAACTACCCGAATCCATTCAACAACAACACCAATGTACAATTTGACTTACCTAACGATGATTATATTGAATTCCAGGTAATGAATAACTTGGGACAGGTTGTTTACAGCTTTCACAGGCATTATCTGGCCGGGTGGCACCAGATAGAGTGGGACGGAACTGATAACTCCGGCCTGCCGGTCGCCAGTGGTGTCTACTACTACCGCCTTAAGACATCAGATTTCTCCGACTCCAAGAAGATGATCCTGTTGAAATAGAACGCGGACGCTTTAGACAGGTCCTTCCAAAAAAGTATCGCCTCAGCCCCGCCCACCATGTCTCAGGAGGAGACAGCGCACAAGTAGAGACTGTCCCATAAACCTGAATCCAGAGTTCTCACGTGTGCCATCAGGCGACCCGAGGCTGATCTATAAGTTTGATCCTGACATTCACGTACTCACACCAAGTGAAGTCACATCTCACCAACTCCGCGTAGCAGCGGGCTTTACGTCCGCCGGTGGCATCGCCACTTTTAGGCGGGAGACAAGCCCCCGCCCTACGCGAGCAGGAATGGACACCTTTTGGGATATCCTCTAATCCCCAGACAGCTCCCCACAAGAATCCCATTTCATTTTACCGCCAAATGTATTACATTAGCTCCGGTCACTTCCCTGATTAGTGACTGTGTATTTCACATTGTTTGATGAAGGAGAGAAAAGCATGCGCACATCAATCTTCGCTATCGTTCTTGTTACGCTATTTGCTTCCACTTTATCTGCAGGTGCCGTTCAAACCGGCCTGAACCCAGAGATGATCGAGCGGATCGAAGCGCGGTTCGACAACTTGGGCAACAGGCAAAACCTGATAAACGCCGTAACAAACAACGACATCCAGAGCCTGTCACTCAACCGCGAAAAAGTGGTGACGCACAACAAGCACTTCAATCACAAACTAAAAAAGAGCGGCATCACCAACCAGAAAAGCTCAGGCCGCTGTTGGCTGTTTGCCGGACTGAATGTCTTTAATCCAATCCTCATGAACAAGCTCAACCTGTCATCCTTTGAACTCTCGGAGCCGTACTTGACTTTCTGGGACAAGATGGAAAAAGCCAACCTATTTCTCGAAGAGATTATCGATCTTCGTGACCGACCGCTGACCGACCGCAAGCTGGAAATTATCCTGGATAACCCCTTCGGCGACGGCGGCTGGTGGCACTATGTGACCGATCTGATCGACAAGTACGGAGTGGTTCCCCTTTCAGCGATGCCGGAGACCAAGCAATCATCTAAAACCGGTATCATCAATCGTCTCATCAATCGGAAGCTGCGCGCAGCCGCCTCGGAGTTGCGACAGATGCACGTCGCCGGCAAGAACGAAAATGACCTGCGCCGCCGAAAAGAGGAAATACTGACCAATATCTACACAACTCTGGTCTTCGCATACGGCCAACCTCCCAAAAGCTTCATATTCCGCTATGAGGACAAGGACTCCACCATATCTGAACCGGCAGATTATACTCCACGCTCTTTCTACAAGGAATTCCTCGCGGCTGATATGCCGAAGTTTGCAATGATCATGGATAACCCGAACAAGGAGTACGGCCGTCTGTATCAAATCGAATCCAGCCGCAACATGGCCGACAAACCTGATCTTGCTCTGCTTAACCTGCCTATTGACAAAATCAAGCAATACTGCCTGAAGGCGCTGCTGGATAGTCAGGTGATCTGGTTCGCTTGCGATGTCGGCAAGGAGAACTACGGCGATTCCGGCATCCTGGCGACCGACATCTATGACTACAATACCACCTTTGGTGTCGATTTTACTATCTCCAAGGCGGACCGTATCGGTTACCGCGACAGCTATCCCAACCATGCCATGGCTCTGCTGGGCGTTGACACGACAGCCGAGGGTACCTCGATCAAGTGGCTGGTTGAAAATAGCTGGGGAACCAAGAAAGGTGACAACGGGTACTGGTACATGTACGACGGTTGGTTTGATGAGTATGTCTATGTTGCAGTCGTGGATGAACAACACCTTGACAAAGAAGACCGCGAGCGCCTCAAGCAAAAACCGGTAGTCCTGCCCATTTGGGATCCGTTTTGGAAGGCGCTGCGGAATCTGAAGTAAGGGCTAGCGAAAAGCAATGGGTATCGTATCAAGACTAACTGAGATCATACCTCCTGACCGGCTTACCACCCACCCGGATCAGTTAGCGGTGGTTTCTAAAGATGAATCGACATTAACGCCGGTCATGCCTTCAGCCCTGGTCTGGGCAGAGAACACCGAAGAAATCAGCCGGATTGTGAAACTATGTTGTAAAAGCGGAACTCCGATTACTACTCGCGGGGCCGGTAGCGCCCTGGAAGGTTCGACGATCCCACTGGCAAATGGCATCGTACTTGATCTAAGCCGGATGACGCAGGTCGTCAACTACTGGCCGGATGACCTTCAGGTTCAGGTTGAACCAGGGATAGTTTACGATAACCTGAACAACTACTTGAAACGCGATGGTCTCTTCTTCCCGGCGTCACCTGGTGGGTCGGGCGACATTGCCACTATCGGAGGTATGGTCTCCACCAACGCCAGTGGCATCTATTCGGTCAAGTATGGCGGCACCCGTGAGTATATCCTTGAGCTTGAAATAATCACCGGTACCGGTGAAATCATGAAGCTCGGCAACCGGGCGATAAAACGATCCAGCGGCTACAACTTGATTGATCTCATTACAGGCTCAGAGGGAACTCTATCAGTTATCTCTTTAATTACTATTAGGTTAGCCGGATTACCTGAAGGAAGACACCAAGATGCCTTTACCTTTGAGAGTGAGGTAAATGCGGCCAGAGCTGTTTCTGAAATGTGCCGCTACGGGCTCGATCTGGCCGCTGTCGAATTCCTTGATCGTAACGTTATACATGCCCTGAACCTCCTTAAGGAGTACAGCTTGAAAGAGGTTCCTTGCCTGTTTCTTGAGTTTCATGGCCCAAAGCCGGTACTGAAATCGAATGCCGAACTCGCCGAATCCATCTGCACTGAGCTGGGCGGGTCACGGCTTCAGCTCGCTGACGGACAGAAACCCTGGGAAATACGACACTATGTTACCGACGCCATCAAGTATCGGAAACCGGGGTATACCATCATTCGCAACGACGTTGCCTTCCCCATTTCGTGTCTGCCGGAGATGGTTGAATATTGCCACAGGTTGAGTGAAGAACAGGGAATCATGATGCACACCTTCGGGCACGTAGGACTCGGCTTGCTCCACGCTCTGATGCTGGCGCGGAAAGAAGACGAGATAGAGAGTAAGAAAGCACTTGATATCAACGACATGATTATCTGCAAGACAATCGAACTGGGTGGAACGATTTCCGGAGAGCATGGAATAGGCTTGGGGCACAAAAACCTGTTTGAACTCGAACATGGCCTGGCAGTTGAGCTGATGAGGAAAATCAAAAGACAGTTTGATCCTTACAATATCCTTAATCCTGGCAAGATATTCGACGTGTAGCCGCCCGTAATATATCAAGAGACTGCGGTGAACAACACAAGAAGCTTGACTAAAGACACTATTGGTGATATATTTGTTTTTTGCCGGAACGTTTTGGTTTTTTGAAGCTATAAATAAATCATGAAGAAGTTGATAACTGCAGCTATTCTGGTACTGACATCGGTGGTAATTACCCACTCCGAGCCTCGTTTGGTGGTGCCTGCCCCTGTGTTCGACTTTGGGTTCACACCGCAGGGCGCGATGGTTGTACATCGTTTCTGGTTCAAGTCAGTGGGGACCGACACACTCAAAATCAACGAGATAAAAACAGGGTGCTCCTGCGCCTTGATGCCCCTTGACAGGGATTGGATTGCCCCTGGAGACAGTATGGAGGTCAGCATTCATTGGGACCTCAAGAGATCGCTTGGTGGGGTTGTTCGCTTCCCGAGGGTTTTCACTAATGTTGAGCCCGACCCTATTAAACTGCAATTAACGGGAACGGTTCTCGCCTATCCTGACTCGGCTCGCCCGGTGTCAATCAGACCCTACAGATTCGAGCTGAGCCGGTCGTCCCGTAAGGACATCGACAGCCTGACCTTCACCCTGACCAACCATTCCAGGCAGGACCTGGCCATCAAACTAATATCCGCTCGGCCAGAAGAGTATGAGCTTATTCTGCCGGACAGCGCCCACGCCCTATCCAGCAGTACCGGCTATGTCAAGCTTAAACCCGAGTTCGTCGATTCCGAATTCCAAACGTCGCTAACGCTGCTGATTTCGGATCAGGGCAATACACACCTTACTATTCCCGTCAGGAGAAAATTCTATACCGTTAAAGAAAAGTAAAAATGTGCGAAATAAATATTATGATTAGTTGACAGACCTACAGGAAAGGACTATGCGTTGCTTATGAACAGAATTGCATGGATACTCTGCACAGTGGTGCTGGTTTTGTTACTGACCGGATCCGCCACGAGCGCTCCAAGATTAACCATGCCCGAGACGATATTTGATTTCGGGTATGCGCCCCAAAACTCGACCATCAGCCATGCCTTCTGGCTGTACTCCACCGGCGATGACACACTCAGAATTCTCAAGGTAAGTCCTGGGTGAGGATGTACCAAGGCACCGTTAGAGAAAGAGGTGCTTGCTGTCGGTGACAGCACAAGGCTTGAGATTATTTTTCGCACCGGACACTACAAGAGCAAAATTACCAAAAGGCCGTCGATTCAGACAAACGAGGGCCCACCGAATAAACATGTGCAGATAATCTCTGTGGTAACACCAAGGCCCGATTCGACCTATCCAATAGTTATCCAGCCATACAAGCTGGACTTATCGCAGTTCAGTGAGAAGGTCATCAAAGAGAAGAAGTTCATGATCACCAACGTCTCTGACCAGAAGGTGAAACTGTCGCTGGTTAGCATGCCGGACGGGCTGTTCGACATCAAGCTGCCCAAATCAATTGAGCCGGGCAAGAGTGCTAAAGGGAAACTAACCCTCCGCAAGGCTGCCTATGGCGACTCATTTGATAAATCGGTTACCATTGAGGTGACGGCTGTCGACAACAAAGACACAACCCGCTTCACGGTTCCAGTGAAGAGATCAATCAAAATAGCCAATGTTACAACACAGCCGAGGCCAAGCTCCAAGAAAAAAGATAGGCCGTAAGTGGTGACAGGCAAATATAGCATGAGCCGCCCTTCAGGGCGGCTTTTTTGTATCGGTTCATGGGGAATCAATCAATAGTCATCAGAGAAATCAGGGAAAAGACTGCGGAGTCGGGTTTCCCATTCCTTACTATATATTTCCCCATACACATTGGAATGAACGAGGCGATAGTCCTGATTACCAGTCCAATCCTCAAACACAAATACTTTCCCTTCTTTCATGGAATGGTAGTACCAGATCTGATATGGATTACCTTTCAGGGGAAACTGCATATCATCGATTTCCTCCCAGGGACCGTAGGTCATGTAGATTCGCCCTTGGTCCGTCGCCCAACCGTCAGTCTTTTGTTCATTTCCCGAGAAATACCGGTTACAATAGGCATAACGCTCAATCATTTCAACACGATTCTCTATGACTGGTGTGGACGGGTCTTCATCGTGCTCGCGCCAGTACTGGTTCAGAAAATTGATCTTTCCGGCATCAGTCAAACGTTGGAGAGTCACCTTCTGGTCAGGAGTTAGAAGGTAAGCCGCCAGATTCACCTTTACTTGCAGGCTCAAGGTGTCGTAGTGATTACGAACGCTCGACCTCAAGGAAGCCAGCAATACTTCCCGGGACGGGACAATCACCAGGGGGACTAACGCGGTATCAGCTTTGTCCGTAGTGCGATCAGATGCCACAATCTGTACCCGATACCGACCGGGGAGCCAGTCCCCTATATCAAAAGACTGTGTGATTACCGCCGAGCTCCCGGGCTTGTCCAAAGTTGTCAAGATAGGGGTTCGATACGGATATCCGGCCTCATCCTGAATAGAAAATGACAGGTCACACTTAGACACGGCACCCTCGGAGTAGGCCAGATTGTAAATCTCACCGTACAACCACACCACGCTGTCTTCAACAGTAAAAAAGTGCACAGGATTCTGGATCACCCGGTAGCCACTCTTGACCAGGCGGGAGCTAGAGCTACTGTCATCAACATACTCCAGACTGTAGGCCAAACTGACGCCACCGATGACTATCCGGTCCGTCTTGATAGAATCAACGACAAAATCACCCAAAAGGGCCTCGCCACTGTGCTGGCCTGCCACATCTGTAACCGTCAGCCGAGCCGAATAGCGACCCGGTTTGACCAGTTGCACGATCCTGTTGAATACGCGATAGCCATCCAGGGCTGCCTCTTCCCTCGAACCAACCCGGACTGAGAAATACGTACTTACGGAATCAATTGCTAGGGCCACCGTGTCAAAAAGGTTCACCTGGGCAAAGACGTAGGCATACAGGTTCGTATCAGTTGAATCCGCTCGATAAAACTGAAGCTCGTGACGGTCGAGGGTAAATGGAAACTCAACCAATACTAATGAATCATACACCGGGTTCGGGTATGTAGTCACGCCGGCATACACGGTAAGCTGAGAAGCGTCATCTTGCCCATATACCCCTGGTGAACTGAACCCCAAGAGGCAGCAGACAACCAGGGCTGGATTCAGTCTCTTTGCTAACATGCGTGCTCCTCAAAAATCGGGTCGCTGGTTGAGACCGTCATAGGGAAACTGCAAACGGTAGTCTCCATCCTCATGCTCATCGACGAAAGTGAACTTGCGATAGGGACCGTAGCGATAATAATGCCACTGCTGGTACGGTTGTCCACCGGCTGCAACCGGATAGTCATCGATCTGATCCGGCTCGCCATACTGTATGTAAATTCTTCCACGGTCAGTCCGCCAGCCATCGCGCCTCATGATTGTAAACCTTTGATTGGCAATTGAGACCCGATGGTAAAATTCCGTCTTCAATTCATTTTCCGGCGTTCCCGGGGTGGGATCATGTTCAAGCCAGAATTCGTCAAACGCCTTTATCCGTTCCTCAAGTGTCTTCTGTTTCTTCAAAGCCTTTATTTCATCCCTGGAAGCGATATAGGCCAACTGCTCCATCGCCGCTTCGTAGTCATGCTTAAGCACAGCTTCCGCCGACCAGGCTATCCGGAACTCCTTGTGTCTTGAGTCAAGCTTCTTGTTGCGGCGTCCTTTCAGGACAACTTCCAGCTCATAGTCCCCGGGGAGAAAATCCGAAAGAGAAACCTGCCGAAACTGCCGGACGCTCGACTCCGAAAGGAGCGCCGTCAAGGAATCTCGGTAAACCATCTTCCTCCCTGCTTTTCTCAGGACTGTCTCCATGCGGACTCGCTCAGTCATATCCCTGCCACGATATATCTCCAGGTAGTACAGCAACCTGTTGTCTTCGTTGCCGCCAAAACTCCCCGTAACTGACGGGACCAGAGTCAAATCCCCTTTAGCAAAACTCTCGGCGCTTTCCTGTCGCTTGCCCGCAAACTGGACAAGTTCAATATCCGACAGCGTTGGGAGCCTTCCGATACGGTTCTCCAGTTTTACATCCAGATCACGGGTCAGGACCGTTTTTGTATTCTTGTCCCTCAGTGTGAGTTTCAGCTTGTACTTGCCCGATGGAAGACGGAAATTGAGCTGCTTAGTTCTGTAATTTGACCACGACGTTGCCTGATCATCACTGATAACTTTCACTTTCCCCTCCTGAGTACTGGCCGCAAGCTGCTTCCCCTTCTTGTCTTTAACAGTAACAGACATCTCGTACTTAGCCTCAAAGAGGTCTCCAATCTTTTGAAACTGTAAAACATAGTTGAAAACCTGATAATAGACTTCGAGGCGGACAATCCCGGCGCTGTCCGTGGCAAAGGTGGCATAATCCACCGGTAACTTCTCATGTCCTTCCTTGGCCAACTGGCGTACCGAGGGAAACTGACCTCTCGCCCGGGGTGAAAAAGCCAGCCCGAGAAGAAAAACAAGGAACACAAACCTAATTGGGGAATTTCTTATCATAATATCGTTTCCCATAAGGCAACGCATCACTACATAGTTTCAATTTATAGACGCACATCCCCCTTTGCAACAGCAAAAAAATCGTTCTGGTGGAGGGAAAAAACTACAGATTACTCGTAATGGAGTGCCTCAATGGGGTTCAGCCGGGCCGCTTTCATGGCCGGATAAATGCCTGAGACTAAACCGACGGAAACAGCTACGACAAACCCAACAACCACCCAGAACAGGGATATTGAGAGCGGGAAATCCAACAGAGCGTTGACGATCATTCCCAAAGCGATTCCGAAAAGAACACCGATAACCCCTCCCGTACCGGACAGAGTCATGGCCTCGGTGAGAAACTGCAACAGGATATTCGAGCGTTTGGCGCCGATTGCCTTGCGGACGCCGATTTCCCGTGTTCGCTCTGTCACTGAGACCAGCATTATATTCATCACACCAATGCCGCCGACCATCAATCCCACCGAGGTGATGACAATCATCGCTATGTAGATGTACTTGGTGATCTCGCCCACAAACTCCTTAAAGGTATCCTGCGTTGAGAGAGCGAAGTTGTTTTCTTTGTTGAATGGCACCTTGCGATACACTCGAAGCGTGCTGATTATCTCTTCCTTGGCCTGGTCAATCTCCTCATAGCTGCGCGCTCGGGCGACCAGAAAAAGCTCCTCTTCCCAGTGATAGATTTTTTCGAAAACGGACAGCGGCAACATGACGTATCTGTTTTCATCGTCAGTGTCAAAACTTGACTCGCGTTTTTCAAGGATGCCCACTACCGTAAACTTATTGGAATTCACCCTGATTTCTTTTCCAATCGGGTCCTCATCTTCAAACAAGGCGTTAGCGACTTCATGCCCCAAAACACAAACCATAATCCGGAACCGCTCATCATTGTCGGTCAGAAAATGACCGGCTTCGACGGAGCTATTGTTCACTCTGAGGTAATCAGGCCAGGTGCCCATCACGTAGGCGCGGCTGGCTTTTCGGTTCTTGTACTTTACCTCGTTCCCCCCCCGTTTGAAGTAGTAGTTCTGGGGGGAAACGCCGTCAACCGTGGGACAGTTCTCGATAATCGCCACCGCCTCGCCCGATGTGATCGGTTGCCGGTTCCGCTCTTCCTCAGTCAACTTATCGTAGTCAACATCGAAAGGAAACTTCGTAATATAGATAGCGTTTGAGCCGAGTGTGTCTATCTCAATTTCCATGGCTCCATCGAGCCCTTCAATGATTGAAGCTAAACCGATAACGGAACTGACCCCGATCATCACCCCCAGGATTGTCAGCCCGGTGCGCAGCTTGTTAGCTCTGAGAGACGACAGGGCCATCAGAATCGAATCTTTTATTTCAATCGTGGTCAGTAACACGGTACTTCCATCACTCGTAACTTAGGGCTTTGATGGGGTCCAGCCTGGCAGCCTTCATGGCCGGATAAATACCAAATATGACCCCGGTACCGACGGATATGAATAATCCGGCTGTAATGGCGAACGCTGACGGAGAGATCTCCATATCGATCATGCCCACAAGCGATTTCGCTATCAAATAGCCGAGCACAATGCCGACAAACCCTCCTGAAAACGTTGTCATAAGTGCTTCAAACAGAAACTGCACCAGGATGTGCTTTTGTTTGGCTCCCACCGACTTTCTGATACCGATCTCGCGGGTGCGTTCGGTGACGGAGACCATCATGATATTCATCACGACAATTCCCCCAACGACCAGAGAGATCGATGATATGCCGACCAGAGTGAGGCGGAACATACGTGTGACGGCATTGAGCGTTTCGAGTATGTTGTCGGCGGTGATGAGTGAAAAATCATCCGGTTTGTCATACGGGACGTGCCGCTTAGAGCGAAGTATCATCCGTACCTGGTCCATGGCATCCTCCAGTTGATCCACCGACACTGCTTTGATGATGAAACGGAGACTCCTCCCGGGATCCCCGAACTGCTTCACGAAAGCTGAGAAGGGGATCATCACGAAATTGTCATCGTTTTGGCCGAAGGTTGAACCTCTTTTCTTGGCTACTCCGATGACTTCGTATTTTTTCCCGCCGATGCGGATGTCTTTACCAATCGGATCCAGCCCTTCAAACAGCTCCTCACGGACGAAATCCCCTATGAAGACAACCTGTCGCCGATGAAAATCATCCTCATGAGAGTAGAATCTTCCCTGAGCAACTTCCATATCAATTATGTCTATAAAGTCGGAGGATGAAGCTCTGACAGGAACGCTTCGCAGCGCTTTCTCACGATATTTCACACGACCATAATACCCAGCTCGCGGGCAGATCTTTTCGCACAGATCACATCCGTCCTCGATGTACTCCAACGTCTTCAGTTGCAGACGCTTGCGCTTGAGCATCTCAAGGAATTGTTCTTCAGAGGTGATTACGCCGCCGAATCTTGCTACTATAAACGTTGACGGTCCCAGGCGGGCAAGCTGGCCCTCAATCCCATCCATCATTCCTTCCAGGGCGGAAATGATCGTCATCACCGAGGTAACCCCGATCATGACCCCCAGCAGGGTCAACCCCGATCTCAGCTTGTTGGCCAGCAGAGCGCCGAAAGCTATTCTCACCAGGGAAGGCACAACCACGATCAGTTCGCCTCTGCGGAGTCTCCGGATGACCGTTCGTCGGAGGCAATTTCACCATCAAGGATAGACAGAACACGTTGGGCGCTTCTGGAGATGCTCTCCTCGTGGGTAAGAAACACGACATATACAAAGCTGATTCGATAACCTCTCATCACTCCGTATCCCTTAACGCACCAGCAAAAGGACAGTTTCAATTTATTGACACGCTTGCCTTTCTGCAATTCTATAAAATTCGTTGCCATGAATGACAATTGTAAGCTATTCGTACCTTAGAGCCTCAATCGGGTCCAACCGGGCAGCCTTCATAGCCGGATAAATACCTGAGACCAGGCCGACGGAAACCGCCACCGCAAACCCAAGGACGACCCAAAACATGGAAATGAAAAGCGGAAAACCAAACAGGCTGTTGACGATCATTCCCAGCATGACTCCGAAAAGAATGCCAATCACCCCGCCCGTGCCGGAGAGCGTCATAGCTTCAGTCAAAAACTGCAACAGGATATTTAAACGATTGGCACCGATCGCTTTGCGGACACCTATTTCCCTGGTCCGCTCGGTCACCGAGACCAGCATAATGTTCATCACGCCAATGCCGCCGACCATCAAGCCGACTGAGGTGATAACGATCATAGCCAGGTAGATGTACTTGGTAACATCAGCCAACAGCTCCTTGTAAATTTCGTGAGTAGAGAGGGCGAAGTTGTTTTCCTTACCAAACGGCACTTTGCGATAGATCCTAAGAGCATTAATTATCTCTTCCATAGCCTGATCCATCTTTTCATACGATTCTGCTCGGGCCGCCAGGGTGAGCGCCTCATCCCACGGATGGATCTTCTCATAGGTTGAAAGAGGTATGGCTACCAAGTTGTTTTCGTACGATTCACCAAAGTTCGATTCGATGCGTTCGAAGATGCCAATCACCTCAAACCGATCGCCATTTACACGAACTTCACGGTCAATCGGATTTTCACCCTCAAAGAGGTTGTTGGCAATATCTTCACCTATCACCACCACCATGGCGCGCTGTTTCATATCAATCTGGCTGATAAATCTTCCCTGACTAAGGCTTTTATCCTTCACGCGAAGATAGTCGGGCCAGGTCCCTATGTACTCGACATACGGTGATTTTCGGTTCTTGTATTTGACAATATTCCCTCCAGGTGCCCAGTAATGGTTCATTGGGGCCACACCATCTACCGACGGGCAATTATCCCGAATCGCCTCGGCCTCTCCAGCCTCCAGATAGGGACGATGCCGTTCCTCCTCGGTTAGATTATCATAGTTGGTCCCCGGTGGGAAGCGGTCAATGTCAATTATGGTAGTGGCACCGGCACTCTCAATCTCTTCGACCACCGCTCCTTCCAAACCATTAATTATCGACGCTAGCCCAATCACGGAGCCTACACCAACCATCACCCCTAGGATAGTCAACGCCGACCGTAGTTTGTTGGCTCGTAGAGATGACAGAGCCATAAGTATGGCGTCCTTAATCTCAATAGCTGTCAATAACATAAGAGTTCACTCGTAACTTAACGCCTTGATCGGATCTAACCGAGCAGCTTTCATGGCAGGGTAAATGCCAAAAATAATCCCAATGCCGGTCGATATGGATAGCCCTACCACAATGGCAAAGGCTGAAGGTGATATTTCCATATCAATCATCCCAACCAGGGACCTAGCGATCACATAACCGAAAACAATCCCCACCAATCCACCAGAAGAAGTAGTAATAAGGGCTTCAAATAGAAACTGCAGGAGGATGTGCCTCTGCCGCGCGCCGACAGCCTTCCTGATGCCAATCTCACGGGTGCGCTCGGTAACTGACACCATCATGATGTTCATTACTACGATCCCTCCCACGACCACTGAAATCGAGGAAATACCCACTAATCCCAGCCGAAAGAGACGGGTCAGTGCGTTGAGGGCTGCCAGGAGATTGTCTGCAGTAAGCAGAGAAAAGTCATCCGACTGGTCAGGTGGCACATGGCGATCAGATCGCAAAACCACTCGCACCTGGTCCATAGCGTCATCGAGCTGCTCCACCGACTCAGCCTGGACAAAGAAATACATCTCTTTGCCGTTGAAGCCAAACTCCTTGACATAGGCAGGAAAGGGGATTATAACCCAATTGTCCTGGCTTTGACCCATTATAGAGCCTTCCTTCTCACCAACTCCGATCACCGTGTATTTCGCCCCCCCAATACGTATTGATTTGCCTAGCGGGTCTAATCCTTCAAAGAGAGTCTCCCGAACCAGATCGCCAATAAAAGCCACACGCCGCCGGGAAAGATCATCCTCATGGGAGTGAAAACGGCCCTGGGCTACCTCAGCATCGATAATATCGATGTAATTGAAAGTTGCTCCTCTAATTTCAACATCTCGCATAGCAGTGTTGCCATATTTCACCTTAGCCCCGGTACTAGCCGCAGTGGAGACCCTCTCGCATAGATCACACCCTGCTTCGATAAGCTCAGCTGTCTCCGCATGGAACGCCTTACGCTTGGACATCTCCATCCACTGCTCGTATGAAGTGATAAAACCCCCTATCCTGACAACTATGAATGTTGCCGGACCCAAGCGCTCCAGTCTTCCCTCAATAGCCCCCATCATCCCCTCCAACGCGGAAATAATCGTCATTACCGAGGTAAATCCCACTACAATGCCCAGCAGGGTGAGGCCGGAGCGAAGCCGATGAGCTAGCAGAGCCCCGAGAGCCAATCTCACCAGAGAAGGCGCAACCATGATCAGTTCGTCCCTGCAGATTCTCCGGATGCTCGTTCGTCGGAGGCAATTTCACCATCGAGGATCGACAGAACACGTTGGGCGCTTCTGGCGATGCTTTCCTCGTGGGTGACGACGATAATGGTATTCCCCTGCCGGTGGAGTTGTTCAAAGAGCTTCATGATGTCAATAGAAGTCTTACTATCGAGGTTGCCGGTGGGCTCATCGGCCAGGATAAGCGATGGGTCGTTCACCAGCGCCCGTGCCAGAGCCACCCGCTGCCGCTGGCCACCGGATAGTTCGCTCGGTTTGTGGTACATACGGTCGCCCAGTTCCACTTTGTGAAGGGCCAGTTCGGCCTTCTCTTTTCGCTCGCCAGCAGGGGAGCCGTTGTAAATGAGGGGCAGTTCCACGTTATGGAGAGCCGTGGCACGCGGCAGCAGGTTGAAGGTCTGAAAAACAAACCCGACCTCCCGGTTGCGGATATTGGCCAGTTCGTCATCATTCATCTGGTTGACCTTTTTCCCGTTGAGGAGATACTCCCCCTGGGTCGGGGTATCGAGGCAACCGATGAGATTCATCAGGGTTGATTTGCCGGATCCGGAGGGACCCATGATGGCGACGTACTCACCTTTCTCGATATTTATCGAGGCCCCTCTGAGCGCGTGCACTTTCTCCGCGCCCATCTCGTAGGTCTTCCACAGATTGTGCGTCTCAATCAGAACCATAGCTATTCTTTCTTTCCTTGCTTCTTTTCAATCTTGACGGCATCACCATCTTTTACGTTTCGCAGGACCCGGTACGGTCCAGAGATGACGGAATCACCTTTGACAAGGCCGGAGGTAACTTCGATGTTTTTCTGGTCGGCGATGCCGGTTTCAATTTGAACGAAGCTCACAGCGCCTTCTCTGATAACAAAGACGCCCTTAAGCTCTTCTCGTTCAATCTCATCTGAAGAGGGAAGGCTGTCTTCCTCGGTATTTTCGGCCGCCTGGACTTGGCTGACGCCGCTGGAACTGGATTGGACCGTGTCTTTGGCTCGGGCGCGTTCGAGAGAATCGAGATCGAAAGAGCGCATTACCACCGCGCTGTAGGGAATCGAGAGGGCGTCATCACGGTGGGCAGTAGTTATGTCAACTGTCGCCGACATGCCGGGGCGGATTTTTACATTAGGATCTTTGAACGTCACCTTGACCTTGAAGTTGGTCGACTGGTCCGTCGAGCCTAAGCCAGTCACAATGGCCGTATTGCCGATTTCAACCACTTCTCCCTTGAAGGTTGTGTCCGGGAAGGCGTCGACTTCGATCTCGGCTTCCTGGTTGAGCTCAACCTTGGTAATTTCGGTTTCATCAACCTCCACTTCCACCTCGAAAACGTCCAGGTTGGAAATCGTCATAAGCGTTTTCCCCTGGGTAAACCCCGTTTGGGCGGCGGCAATCTCCCCCACCTCACAGTCGAGATATGTGATAATGCCGGGCATCGGAGCCAATATCTTTGCTTTACTGAGGTAGTCAAGCTGCTTTTCGTAGCGTGATTGAAACTGCCTCGCCTGCGCTTTTGTTGCTTCGTAGGTGGCCTTGGCGTTCAGGAAGGCATACTTGGCGTTATTGAACATTGTTTCGGAAGTAAAGTCGTTTTCAAACAGCCGCTGCTGCCTTTGGTATTCTTCGTCGGCCTGTTCCAGTGTAGTTTTAGTGCCGCTCAGGCGAGCATTGATTTCATTGACCGCATACTTCGCCTGGTCGACATCAGAGCGCAGTTGCACCGTGTCCAGTACCACCAACGGATCGCCGACTTTCACGTAATCCCCCTCGTGCACAAAGAGGCCGATAACTTCGCCGGTAATTTCAGAGGTAATGTCAACCTTCGTCTGGGGTTGAATCCGCCCGGACGCCGAAACAGTTTCAACCAGGTCTCTGGTTTTTACCTCATCGGCCTGCACGGATATGCCATTGGTCGTACTCATGGTAAGATTGAGAACGACAATGACGACGACGACAATGCCGCCAATTATCAAGAGCCACTTCTTTTTTTTCTTCATCCTCGTATATCCTCACCTTCGAAATTGTTATCTGAAAAGGTCACATCTTTCCCATCGCGTGTTTCAGCTTGGCTATGGCCAGGTTCAAATCGAAATCAGCTTTAATCAAAGAGACTTGCGCCTCTTTCAATGATACCTGTGCAACGAGCAGGTCTAAGATCGTAGCAGCACCCAGGTTGTATTTCTCTTGCGTTATCTTCAAATCTTCCTCGGCGGCGTCCACGTTCTCTTGGGCAACCTTCTTTTGTTCTTTCAACCTTTCGATGTCTAAATAGGCTGTTTTAATCTCGCGGCTGACCAGATTTCTTGTATCCGCAAGACCCGCCATGGCGTTGTTACGATAAATACTGGCCTGGCTCACATTGCGCTCGCGCAGAAAGCCATCAAATATATTATACGTGATTTGGAAACCGTAGGTTGTCGACTTTGAGGAGAAATTGAAAGTGACCGTATCCCCCCTGGTTGCATCAGACCAGCCAACCGAGGCGAATCCGGTCAGTTTTGGCAAGTATTCCGACCAGCGTGACCGAACAGCGTGATTGGCAGCGTCCACTTCCTTCTGAGATGCCAGCAACCCAGGTTCGTGCTCCAATCCAAAGCTCATAGCTTCCTGAAGGGTCCCGTGGAATTCGCGCACGGAGTAATCGGTTGAGAATTCCACGTCGCTTCCAGGATCGACCCCAATAGTGTAGGCGAGGTTGGCCTTTGTGGTGACAACGGCATTCTGCCCTGAAAGCAGGGTCAGTTTGTCGTTGCCGTATTGCACTTTTTGCTTGAGCACATCCGACTTCGCAGCCGAACCCAACTCAAATTTGGACTCAATTAGCTTGAGCTGCTCTTTGCTGCGCTCGACCGCCTGTTCCTGCACGGCAACGTTCTCCACCGTGGCCAGATAGGCGTAGTATGACGCCTTCACCCCGTAAATCAAATCCTGCTCCGAGCCTATCACATCAAGGCGGGCTTTGGCCCGGTCAGCTTTGGCGCTGACATAATTGAACCAATTGGAAAGGTCAAACAGGGAAATGCTGGCGCCCACATCAAGCGACTTGCTGGATCTGTCCTGATCCTCAAGCTCGGTTTCAACCACCTCAAAACCGGCCGGGGTGCCCCCAAGAACTTCAAAGGTGTCTGAATTGATCACGAGAGTGTCGATGAAGTACTCATAACCGGTAGGGATTAACTGATCGGATTTAATATTCGTTTCCTCTGATTTGTAATATGAATATGACGCATTCACCCTCGGCAGAAAGGCTCCCAGAGCGGTGCGCTGATTCCATTTGGCAAGGGTCTCCGCTCCCCGCGCTACAATTATCGAGGCTCTATTTTTTAACGCCAGTTCGATGCAATCATCCAGAGTCAACTCCTTACTCAATGCTGTCGTGGTGACGAGCGGTACAAGCAACGTAACGACAAGAACCTTGACCATGAACTTCATAGAATTACTCCTTTAGAAAATCAGCTTGCCGATTGCCGAAAACACAACATGCAAAATTGACAACATTCCCATTGATAGGACAGACAAGGTGTATCCTTTGTTGCGAGGAATGCCATAGATAACGGAAAGACCAATGCCAATAGCAACGATTTCCCAGATCAAAAACAAGTCGATCTTTGACAAAGCCAGATAGAGAATGCTCTCCGGACCCTGGCTCGCCGCCAACACACCCAGTGACAGTGAGACCAGTATGCTCTTCTTAGCCAGCACCATCGGGAGAACTACCATCATTCCTATCCCGTAGATAATCTCACCGTAGAGCATTACCGACAGCAATTGTTTGAATCGAGCCTTGCCGGCAAAGACAAAGTTCCCCCAGAATAGGCCCAACAAAGCAGCCACCAATGGCACTAACAGCATCACTACGGGGCCACCGATCAGGATCTGGTATCTCATGATCTGCTCGATCTGTGGCGTAAGCGGCTGACCCTGCATCCGCTCCTGGAATTGCGGGGAGCTTACCTGCATGTCATAGATGATGTCAGTAGCAGCTGCAAAAAAAGCAACCAGCAGGATAGCAAAAACCAGGTAAGGGATAAGCACCTTCGGCGTTTGTCCCAACTGGTCAAAGAAAGCCGATGGTTTGTAAAAGACCTCAGCCAGTCCCCGAAACGACAACCCCTTGTTTTCCACTATTTGCGGCACCGTCGAAACAGTATCTTCCTGCTCCATTTATTTCTCCTTCATGGTTTCAATTAACGAACGCTGGCAACAAATGTTTCATCAGCAAACGCTCTCTTTTCTGGTAATACTTAATATAAGCTTTCATATTCAATTCCCACAAAGAAAAGAGCAAGGGGATAATGCGCAAACCTGCCCCTGTCGAGATTCACTAACTGAGAGAGATTATTTGAACAAGTGTGGCCCCACTACCAGTGATACAATGGCCATCAACTTGATAAGAATGTTCATCGAGGGCCCCGAAGTATCTTTGAATGGGTCGCCGACCGTGTCACCGACAACGGCCGCCTTGTGGGGATCGGAACCCTTGCCACCAAGGGCACCGGCTTCGATCCACTTTTTGGCATTGTCCCAAGCGCCGCCGGCATTGGCCATCATCAGCGCCAGCATCACACCGGACATCGTAGCCCCGGCCAGCATCCCGCCCAGGGCTTCTTTGCCGAGCAGAGTACCGACAATCAGCGGCGCCAGAATAGCGCTCAGCCCGGGAACCACCATCTCCGCCAGGGCAGCCTTGGTAGCAATGTCAACACAGCGCCCGGTGTCGGGCTTGGCGGTGCCCTCCATCAACCCCTTGATCTCACGGAATTGACGCCGCACCTCGTTGACCATCTTGGAGGCTGCACGCCCAACCGCCGTCATGGTTAAGGCTGCCACAAAGAACGGCAAGACCCCCCCAATAAAGAGGCCGATTACCACTCTGACGTGGAGAACATTTATTTCATGAAGACCAACAGCCGCGGAGTATGCGGAAAACAGCGCCAGGGCAGTCAACGCCGCCGAACCAATAGCAAATCCTTTTCCGATTGCAGCCGTTGTGTTTCCAAGTGAATCGAGTTTGTCAGTGATCTTGCGTACCTCCGGGCCAAGGCCCGACATTTCCGAAATACCACCGGCGTTATCGGCCACAGGTCCGTAGGCGTCGACAGACATGGTAACTCCGATTGTGGCCAGCATCCCAACCCCGGCAATGCCTATTCCGTACAAACCGGCAAAGCTGAAACCAGTGTAGATTGCAGCGCAGATGACAATGACAGGAAGGAGGACCGATTGCATGCCGACTGCTAAGCCCTGAATGATATTTGTGGCCGCGCCGGTCTCAGAGGCCCTGGCAATCCTGCGAATTGGAGCTGAGGCCGTGTAATACTCTGTCAACAGACCGAGCAGGATACCGGCGAAGTTCCCAGCCAGAATAGCCCAGAAGACCTTGTGATCTACTCCCAGCTTGTCGATTATGAAATAGGCCCCCACCAGCATCACGATTGCCCCGACATAGGTCACGAGGCGCAAGGCGGCCGCAGGGTTCATTCCGGAAAAAATCCTGACCGACCAGACGCCAAGAATCGACGCCACCGCTCCAAAGGCCACAATCAACAAAGGCAGCTGCATGTAAGCTTCACGCTCTGCCGCAATCTCGGCCCCAATGGTCGTTTTGGCCCCTATTGTGGCTGCGATGGCAATGGTAGCGACTACCGAACCAACGTACGATTCGAAGAGATCGGCACCCATACCGGCGGTGTCACCAACATTATCACCAACATTGTCAGCTATAACAGCCGGGTTGCGGGGATCATCCTCCGGGATGCCGGCTTCGATTTTGCCGACCAGGTCAGCGCCGACATCGGCCGATTTAGTGAATATCCCACCACCGACACGCGCAAAAAGGGCTATAGACGAAGCACCCATCGCGAAGCCATTGATAGTCGAAGCAGTGGCCGGGTTACCGCCGAAGAAGTGGAAAACAATCCCAACCCCGATCAGGCCAAGAGAAGCCACCGACATTCCCATGACAGCCCCACCCGAAAAAGCGATGGACAAAGCTTTTGCCTGATCCTTGTCCTTGGCTGCTGCTGTGGTGCGTACGTTCGCCCGTGTGGCTGCATTCATCCCGATAAACCCGGCTAACATGGAGCAGGCAGCCCCACCTAAAAACGCCAGCCCGGTCTCTAACTGAATCCGCCAGGCTAAAAGAGCAAAAACAACAACAACAAAAATGGCAAGGATAGAGTATTCCCTCTTCAGGAATACCATCGCTCCATGATGAATGACGCCCGAGATATCTCTCATGACTTCTGTACCAACCGGCTTGGCCTTGATCCAGAAAAATAGGATCAGGGCAAAGATAATCCCGACCACCCCGACAAGAGCCGAAAGCAAACCGATATCCATAAGTAGCTTCTCCAGTTAAGGTTACAAAGTAAGTCTGTCATACGTGCTGCGCTGGCTTAAAAAATCGAGCGGAATATATTCCCTTGTGAAAGAATTAGCAAAATAAAACTGGCAAATACCCTCCCTCGAGGTATAACTGGGGAGATCAGAGAATTACAGGAACTGGCCGCCTTTACTAAGACCAGTGGCATATAACAGAATTGAACAATACCAATGTATCAGCAGCGCCTATATCTGTAGGCCGAAACTCCAGAGTTTTTGATAGCGGCTTTTTCCTCAAAAGCACAGGATGTCTGATACCAATTTGCAATCGTCCGCACAACCCTGCATGACAGCTCTTTCGCAATTAGGTATCGGGCAGGGTGAGGTTGTCTCAAAAGTTGGTTCCAGTTGAATTAGGTCTACACCAAATGAGGTCGCCATTCTCTAACTCCGCGTAGTGGCGGGCTTTATGTCCGCCGTTAATCGGTGGGAGACAAGCCCCCACCCTACGAGAGACAAGACAGTTACCTTATTGGGACAGCCTCGGATCGCCCGACACCACCAAGGTCGTTAGTATTTCTTTGAATGCAACTTAGTTTGAGCTATAAGACCGTCGCAGGATTACAAAATCTGGAAGCGCGCCCTTACGACAGGGAACAGGAGGCTGCTTCGATTGAGTGCACAGCTTGCAGCGGAACAGATCTACTCCGCCGAGGCCGCCTACGGGCATAGTGGTGGCTCAGGACCGCTCAGGAACAGGAAGTTTACCAAATACGTCAGGTCAGCCACGTCAATCGGTCCGCCAACGCCCACGTTGCCGTCGACATTAGCCTCATCTTCGCACGGCGGCGCTGGGCCTTCCTTGAACAGATAGAGGACAAGATAGGTCAGATCGGCTACATCAATGGGCCCACCAATGCCGATAATGTGGTCTACGTTGCCCCGGTTCTGGCAACAGTCTATGACGCTCAAACCCTTAATACAGAAGTTCGCCGTGTTGTCCAAGTCGTAAAGATCCTGCCACTCTGAAGCGCTCCGATAGTAACTCTCGCCCGGATTAGAGGCCGACTCCACAGTAACACGATAGTGTGCACCCAGCAGCACCGGCACCTCGGAGGTTCGATCGAACGCGTGCCCGCCCATTGAGAGTATCAGGTAAATGTAGAAGTCATCGCCCTCTGTTAGCCCAACAGGTGTGTCGAGATCGACAGTGTGAAACCCTATGTGGATAATAGTCCCGGACTTGGTGGAAAGGCAGTCCTTCAGTTGCCCGCCCTGGAAACGGTCGTAGATTATGACCGTATAGTTCACGTTATCGGCCGCGGTGAAGAAGCTCACAGCTTCCAGCATCTCACTCCCTGTGGCAGTGAAAGCGTTGAAGGCCTCAGTGCAATAGGTCTTCGTACCGCGCCAGCCGTGATAATCGTGATAATAAACATGGTCATAAGGCATAGGCTCAACATCCTGGAAAGAAATAGCGCCCATTTCGGGGTGCTGGCAGCAATGTTTGTCGTAGTAGGAAATCCAGAAGTAACCGTCATAACCCCAACCGGTTCCCCAACTATTCTTACAGAGCCACGCACCTGGTTGCGGGGCTTGGGTGGCTTTGTTGTCATCCCAGCCCACGATCGCCACGGCATGGTTGGGGTCGGTGGGATCGCTGGGCGGCTGATAATGCACGTACCCGTCCATGAAGGTATAGTCATAGCACATGCAGGTGCCTACCACACCCTCGGTTATGATCTTATTCTTGATCGTGTTAATGTTGCTCAGGTCCGATCGGGCAACATACCACTCGATGTCTCGCGTGTAGTAATAGTGGTAGCTGGGCTTGTGCCTGTCCGGCGGCGTATAGTAGGATTGCCCATCAATATCGCGCACCGCACCCTCGTTACGCGTAAGATATGCCGAGGTCACTCGATAATCGCCACCCTGGTGCACTTCGAGCCCACCGCCAGTAGGCGGGTCTGTGTCGTCGTTGTTGTGCTCATTGAACCCGTTCCACCAGTCAAGGTGATACTCGGCCAGATTGGGCTCACCGGTTTCCCCTGCCGCCTCCCAGTTGCCGGTCATAAGGAGATTGCCTTCGATAGCGGCCATCGCCCCGTGCGTCCAGCAGGTGCCTCCTGTCTGGCTCCTAACGCCGGTCACATAATTGACCCCGTTGACATCACGCAAATCAAAAGCAGTCGGTGGATCCTGCGCCAACGATGCCACAGACGCGACGGCAAAAACGGATATTACAGTTAACACTGCCTTTTTCATGTCTCCTCCGATATTGTCGGTCTATCTTTTCCGATAACGTAACTGTCCGGTAAGAACCGATTTGTTCAAACGCGTTCTTGTTAGTAGTGTCTACAGAAGCAATATAGGCAAATTTGATTATTCGTCAAGGATAGAAGTCCTCACATTTATATCTATGACTGGCAAGTATTGAAGACGCCTGGCCTGTTATCTGAGCTTCCGCCTACACCCACTACCCCTTCACTACCCCCACCGGCCTCATACGAGCCACCTTCCTCGCGAGGCCTGACTTGTGAGAGATCTCTACCACCTCATCAATATCCTTGTATGCCTCCGGCGCCTCCTCGGCGATCACCCGACGACTCTTCGCTCTCAGGTAGATGCCCTGGCTTTCCAACCCGGCTACAACTTTATCTGCCGGTTGTCGTTTCCTGGCCGCTGTTCGCGACATTTGTCGCCCGGCCCCATGGCACGACGAGCCGAACGTCTCCCCCATCCCCTGCTCGGTGCCAACCAACAGGTAGCTGGCCGTGCCCATGTCGCCGGGAATCAGAACAGGCTGACCGATGGAGCGATATTTCTCCGGTACGTCCGGGTGTCCAGGGCCGAAGGCGCGTGTAGCGCCCTTGCGATGAACATAGAGCATCCGCTTTTTGCCCTCTACCTCGTGTTCCTCCAGCTTGGCGATGTTGTGCGCGATGTCATATATCATGTGCAGTCCCAACTGCTCAGCTGACCTGCCAAGAACCGACTCAAACGATTCCCGCACCCAGTGGGTAATCATCTGCCGATTGGCCCAAGCGAAATTGGCGCCACATTTCATCGCCGTAAAGTACTGTTGCCCTTCTGGCGAGTCAGCCGGCGCGCAGGAAAGCTCACGGTCTACGAGGGGGATGCCATACTTCTGGTTGGCACGGCGCATGACATCGAGATAATCGGTACAGATTTGGTGTCCACAGCCGCGAGAGCCGGTATGAATCATCACCGTTGCCTGGCCAACATGAGTGATACCGAAAACAGACGCAGCCTCTTCATCGTAAATCTCATCCACCTGCTGGATCTCAAGGAAGTGATTGCCGGCTCCCAGGCTCCCAAGTTGAGGAGCCCCCCGCTTCTTTGCGCTCTCACTTACAAGAGATGGATCCGCTCCCTCCATGCAGCCGCCTTCCTCCATGACTCCAAGGTCTTCCTGCCAGCCGTACCCCTGTTCGACAGCCCAGCGAGCCCCGTTTGCCAAAACCGCATCGGTTTGCTGACGCGAGAGGCGAATTTTCCCCTGAGAACCGACACCTGAAGGAACATTGGTGAACATGGCATTGACCAGCGCTTGGAGACTGGGACGAATTTCGTCAATAGCCAGTCCGGTGGTAAGCAGCCGTACACCGCAGTTAATGTCATAGCCCACACCCCCTGGTGAGATAACGCCCTCATGCACATCGAAAGCCGCCACGCCGCCAATAGCGAAACCATAGCCATGATGGATATCGGGCATGGCCATCGATTTACCAACAATACCAGGCAACGTCGCCACGTTCACCACCTGCTCGGGAGAATCGTCGCGCGTGATCGAGGACAGCATTGCCTGATCAGCATAAATGAGACCGGGCACACGCATCTTCAGCCCATGCCGTTTCATTGCCTCACTTTGATACGACATCGGTATTTCAAACCGGTAGTCGTCAACCTGTCTTATTGGTCCCGTCCAGCTCATGGCAGATTATCCTTCATTTTTACTACTTGTTTACCACCGTTCCCATACCGTAAACAACACTAACTCGTGCACAAAATACAGCCAATAAAATCGATGACGGGGCAGATGTGGAGAGACTGTCCCAGGGAGCGACTATTCTGGCTCGCGTAGGGTGGGGGCTTGTCTCCCACCAATTGACTGCGGACATAAAGCCCGCCGCTACGCGGAGTTAGCGAATGGCGACTTCATTTAGTGCCGGCCTAATTCAACTGGAACTAACTTTTAGAACAACCTCTGGACACCTGCCACCCACGAATTGCTACTTGCTCACTATGGTTCCCTCATCCCCAATAAAACACACAACGTATGTCACACATCAAATAACACCTGAACATGACCAGGCTTTTCTCCTTTGCCCTCGACAATTTCCATCATGTGATATGAGACACCCTTGACATGCATACCTCCGCCATGCTTAGCCTCGATAAATTTTTCTCCCCAGGCAGTAGCTTTAAGGGCATTGTCTCCAATGAAAACCACCACAAAATCTTTTAGCACCAGGCGATCGACCTCGTGAAGGACGATGAGCTTCGAAAGGAAACTGACAAGCAAGCCTTCAATATCTATAGAATCAGCCTCGATTTCTACTTTCTGTTTTCGCTCTATGGGTGACTCATCCGTAATAATATCAAACATGGCCTCGGCAGCAATCGCAAACGCCTTCCCTAAATTGCGGCCATAGGCTTTGACGATGATGTCCGCCGTGTGCTCGATGAGTTCGTAACGCTCCATGAGCCGGTACCCTGTAAACCTCCCTTGAGAATGTCAAAACCGCTCCGGCTTTAGCTCGCATTAAGCGACGACAGCAACTACAGGCTGTCCTGCGCCGGTTGCCCAACCTCAAACCGTTTCAGTAGCCAGAGATCGTGCTTGAGAACGAAAGTGAATTCTATCGGACGATCTGTTCCTCCGGTGCTGTCCATGACAAAGCAGTCAATCCGTGCCTTGTCTCTGGTGTAGACAAACCTGCAGTCTCCAAATCGTTCAAAGGCAAAAAGGCCGTCCGGCCCATACACAAAGCGAAGGAGCGAATCGGGACCCTGCTTGTGAGACGAAATCTTGGGCGACATCAGAGAATCAATGGCAGCTCGATCCCTTTCGTTTACTGCCTCCTGCAAAAGATACACCCTCTCTTTTAACAAAGGGATGTGGTCACGCGACGGTGTCTTTTCACTACAGCCCGCTGCCAACAGGGCCATTGAAGCCACAACTATAAAAACGTATTGCATGAATCTCACGTTACCCCTTTCCGGAGTAAATACTGTCAAACTTGAACTGCCCGTTGCCATGCCTGGTGACAACGCCTCTGTCCACCAATTTCTTCAGCGTATGGGTTGCGGCAAGATTCCAAAACCAGTAGCGCTCCCCGTATGACAGCTTTTCATGTCCGTGCTTAGTGGCTATGTCATTCAGCCGATAGTACGTTTCTTCCACAAGTGAGTCTGCCCCTACCCCGAGCGCATCCAGCACCGGCTGCACGGCTAGTGTGTCCAGCATGAAACTTTCCGGAAGGAATTCCTGAGTAAACCCCCAGGCTACTTTGTGTCCAAGTTTTGCCTTGAGGATGAAGTCCTCCCCACAGTCAATTACCGGGATTTGGTCACCATACACAATCCGGTAGCTTGCATGGCTGAGGTACTGCGCATAGAACTGAGTGCCATTAAACGTGTCGCCGCCGCACACGGCATACATATAGTTAGGAATGTGGGCGTTGCATAGGTCCGTACCATCGTAGATAAGCAACATCGCCGAACGAGTAATGAACTTCCGGCCCAGGTCGAACCACAAGAACAAAGCCGATACCACTGGATATGGCCGGTACAGAACCGTCCCACCGTCAAAAAAGGCATTGCTGTCCTGATCCACCGCCCCGGCCGAGATCAGGCTGTCAAGAGTTTTCGTATAGGAAGGCATGTTGTTTTCAATCACTGTCGCCAGGCTATCGGAAAGCGCAACGGCCAGTTTCTTGGCCTCTTCCGCCTCAGCGATCGAGATGAAGGGGAAAGTAAGCCTGTACGACCCATCCGCTTTTTTGACATAGCCCTTATCAAGCATGGTCTTAACAGCTTCCTGCACAAACGAGGTGTCGGCCTTCGCCATCGCCGCGATATCGTCCGCCGACCTGCCCTCGCTCAGTAGGATCAACAGAATGCGGGCGAACTCATTGTCGAAATTGGGATGCCGTTCAACCATTGGCGGCAGGTCAATCTTCTCATCTACGTAGGGAAGGATCTGCTCGGGAACATGGAAAGTAATCGTAAACGGTTGCTCAAAGAATTTCTGACCCGGTAAAGTGATATCGAGTGTGTCAACGACGTCGTACAGGTAGATAGTTATCTCAGCCCGCCCGTAGTTGCCCGGTATATGCACTGCAGGAAGAAGAATCCGAGCTTCCAGCGGTTTGAGAACATAATGTGATCGTGTTCTACGGTTCGGGTTGAGGTATGAACCGGTAAACTTCACTTCTGTCTCGACCGTTACAAACTTGAGCTCGTCAGTATTGTTGGTAACTTCAAACTGCGCCGTCTGCCTACCCCACCGTAAGGAAGAGAAATCGATCTCGCCGACTGAAAACCCCGGCTGCGGCACACCTGGAGGTTCAGTCTCTTGGGCGTTCAACGACAGAAACAGAACCAGACAACAAAACACGCCGACGGCTAAGTCAACTACACGCATTTGCTGCATTCCTCCTCTCCGAATACCTGCCGGCCAACTGCCCGCAGGCGGCGTCAATGTCCCTTCCCCGGCTCTTTCTAATCATCACTGCCGGCACCCGGGGATACAGTTGATGGGCAAACCACTCCACCCGTTCATCCGACGGCCGCTCAAAGTCCAACCCCGAGACCGGATTATAAGCCAACAGATTTATTTTGCAAGGGATACCCCGGACAAGCCGGCTGAAAGCCTTAACATCGTCCATGCTGTCATTGAAGTCTTTGAACAAGATGTACTCAAACGTAACGCGCGTCCTCGTTTTCTCCGTGTAGTACTTCACAGCTTCCATCAGCTTATCGAGAGTGAACGTCTTGGCTACCGGCACTATCTTGACCCGCTTCTCCTGAGTCGCAGCGTGAAGTGAAACCGCCAGACGCGTTTTCAGCCCAAGATCAGCCAGTTCTTTTATCTTCGGCGAGATACCGATAGTCGAAATAGTGGTCTTTCTGGCGCTGTGACCCAGCCCTATTTCGTCAGTGACGATTTTGACCGCTTCCAGCACGTTATCAAAGTTAAGCAGCGGCTCCCCCATCCCCATCAAGACAACGTTCGTAAAGGCATTGTCACCGTACTGCTCACGAAGATAGACAAGCTGACCGACTATCTCGCCGACTGTCAAATCCCTCAACAGCCCCATCGTCCCGGTGGCGCAAAAATGACAGCCCAGGGCGCAGCCGGCCTGCACTGAGATACAGACTGTTTTCCGGCCGCTTTCATCGGGAATGAGTACCGTCTCGATGGGGTGACCGTCGCTAAGTCGAAATAGAATCTTGCAGGCGCCGTCCCGTGATTCTTCTACCTGTTCTGCCTTAAGACACTCAAAGATATACTCTTCCTCAAGCTTGCGTCGCAGATTTTTGGTCAGGTCGGTCATCAGGCTGAAATCGTACTGTCGAATCCGATAAAGCCACTTGAATACCTGTCGCCCCTTATACCGCTTCTCGCCAAGGGAAACCATCAGATTTTCCATCTGCCCAAGAGTGTACCCCAGAAGGTTGTCCTTTTCCATAGAACTACAATTTAACCGAAAAACCCTGTTTGGCAAGAAACAGTTCGTTACTGTCGGGTTTCTCATCTGCCTTTGGCTGATTCGGAACCCGACCTACTACTTACTATACCTTGACAGAATTGACGTGGCGGGCTATCATTGCCAACAACCATCGGGGTGTAGCGCAGTCAGGCAGCGCGCTTGCTTTGGGAGCAAGATGTCGGAGGTTCAAATCCTCTCACCCCGATTATAAGGGCCGTCCAGAATTCTCCTGATCACTAAGGGAAGTTAATCCACTGAAGATCGCCACACTCGTACCACTCAGAAAAAGCCTGTTGCATGCAACTCACAAGTTCCCAGATAAAAACGGGGTTTATTCCAATTAGCAGTGAACTCATTAGGCGGTAGATCGGGTGCTGTTGGAGGCATTTTTTACTGGGTCACGCAACCCGGAAGGTGCGGCTGAAAGTGCATCCCGGCGTGCGGTCGTGCTGTTGGGGTTAGAGGTAGCGGTCTGAATGGTCGGCTGGTCCATTGGAACATTGATGATAGTTGCATAGATAGATGGCGCCGGAAGCACCAATGCTGCAATAAAGAGAACCTTTTTCATAGGGTCTCCACTGAAACCCGATGGTAGTATACATTGACTATTCCAATATACTATGAATCATGCCGTTTTGTGAATAAAAAAACAGTGTTTCTCAACCCGAGTGATAGATCTGTCAGGAAGTCGGAGGGGCTCGTAGCGGGGGCTGTGTTTGCTTAATAGAGAGCTGGGAGAAAATGGGCCCAAAAAGTGAAACTTATCCTCTCGATTCTTCGTCTTATATGTAAGAGCTGAGTTCTACTGGTACAGTTACAAATAGACTTGACAAATACAGGATTGGGTTTATCTTTAGACAGAAGCCATTGGTAATTTGGAGGAGCCTATGATTTAACTGTGACTGTGATCACACCGCCAATTATCTAGGCCCCCCATTGTTTATGAACTAGTGCATTACATATCAACCATTTAACTATCATAGGAGTATGAGTCTATGAAATTGCGATTAACTACTTTACTGGCGAGTTTTGCTTGTCTGATCGCTTTGTTCTCGCTCGTCTGGACAGCAACGCCGTCTGAGCAAACAACGGCAGTACCTGCCGAAGACGGCGGCAGTGGGAACCTGAAGAACCTGACCCTCAGGAAGGCTTCTGTTCGAAATGTTTCCTTTGACCGTCAGTCGCTTACACTGAAAGGAGAATCAGTAACCCTGGAGGCTACCCCGCCCGAACCGGAAGTAGTTTACACCTCCAGCCGCCAGGGAGGCGAGGATATCGCCACGGCTACTGTAATACCGGGGATGCCATTTGTTGATAGCGGCACGACGATAGGTTACAACGACGACTATCAGGAAACCTGTACCCCACCTCAGGTGCCTGCCAATCCGGATGTAGTATACGCATATACACCGGGTGTGGACGAGCTGGTCGATATCAGCTTATGCGATACTGACTACGGCGACTATTATACTTACATGTGGGTTTACCAGACCAACGAGGATACGATGGTCGCCTGCAACCGCTATGATGGCAGTTGCTCACAGCCTCGATCAGGGGTTGAGGATGTGCCTATGAATTCGGGTATCACGTACTACATTGTGGTCGACGGTGATTATCAGATTCCTCCCGGGCAGGGCAATTATGTGATCTACTGCGATGCTGAGCCTGCCCCGCAGCTCACTGATTCCGTCAATCGCTGGCCGGGATTTGCTGACAACGGGGGCGGAACTCTTATGCTGGGGTTTTCATTCAACAATGGTCTGGATTCTCAGCTATACTGGCAACCTTCCTTTAATGACGGAGCGTCCTTTGAGCCGGCCAGTTATTGGTCGATCAATGGCTGGGCTAAATATGCATCTTTAGATTACTGGGGATTTGACACGACATTTTACGGCACATTTGTTCCGCCGGCAACCTATAACAACGGTGGCGGGACACATCTGCACCAATTTCTCAATGCTGCAAACAACGGCACCTGGGTACTGAGCTCTTGGCCCTGGCAGAACTACGGGTGGCACGACATGAAGATGGCCGATGTCGCCTGTGACACCGGTGGAGAGTTCAGCCAACGGCCCGGCGACTATGCATTTGGTGTCATGTCCATGGTTCACAGCTCCACATATCCTGACCCTGATCTGGCCGATGCTCCTCACCTGTTTTATGAAATCGATACGACGATCGAGGGTTATGCGAGTATAAGCTGGTTCAACAACCTCAATGGTTGCGCTACCACCATGTGCGACATCGACAAGGTCAGCACACTCTCATACGCCGTCTATGATTGGTGGAGTACGGACGATAATCAGTGGCAGCTTGTGATTCGGCGCGATCTGTTTAGCAATATGGACGATGACACCTATAGCGGCGGCTGGATCTACTCCATGGATCCGGGTCAGTACGCCCAGCACCCGGCGGTGGCGGTGCACAACGGAAGTATCGTCATCGTAACTGAGTATGCCGAAGACACTGATACTACCGATCACGACATCATCTGCTGGTATGATCCTGAAGATACCAACGGGGTTTCGCTTCTTTCAACTGGCGTCGTCGTGGCAACCGGAGCTGACGAGCGCTATCCGCGCGTGGCCCATGTTGTGGGTCCCCAGTTCCTGTGCACTTACGTTGCTGACAATACCCTGTACATGGTTCTCAGCACTGACGGTGGCGCCACCTGGGGAACGCCCGAGGCCATCAGTGGCGATGATCATGTCGTCTCGGAATATCGGTCAGCCGACATCGCTGATGGCGCCATGAAGGTGATCTGGGAATATCAACCAGGTCTTCCCGATGACACCACCATTTTCTTGCATTGGGCAAATACCAACCTTGTGCAGGATTCTGACGGCGATGGGATTCCTGACGATGGCGACGCCAGCGGAGTGGTAGGCGATAATCCGTGCACCGGCGGCGTGACCACTGATTGTGATGATAATTGCACGTTTGTGCATAACCCAGATCAGGAAGACTATGATGAGGATGGCGAAGGCGACGTTTGTGACACCTGCACTGACAAAGACGGCGACGGCTTCGGCGATCCGGGTTTCCCTGAGAACATTTGTGCCCTTGACAATTGTCCCGACACGGCCAATCCAAGTCAGGCTGATGCAGATAGCGATGGTGTTGGCGATGCCTGCTGCTGTCAGGATCGTGGTAATGTTGACCATATGGAAAGTATTCCCGGAACGCCGATTGACATAGCCGACTTGACCTACTTAGTTAACTTCTTGTTTATAAGCGGCCCACCGATCCCATGCGAAGAAGAAGGTAACGTTGATGCTATAGAGTCTACTCCCGGTGTACCCATTGATGTTTCCGACGTGACCTATCTTGTCTACTACATATTCCTGCTCGGCCCTCCGCCACCGCCCTGTCCGTAGCTGTTTGATTAGCAGTTTGAATACAATAGCGGCCGTCTCTTGACTAAGGGACGGCCGTTGTTTGGCTGGTTGTCGGCAATAGTGACCTTGTTCGTTTAGCACATCCTTGCAGGTGTTGTCTAAAAAAACAAAATTCCACTTGACAAACTGTTTAGCATTGTCGATATTGATTATGGAAGGCCCGCGTATGGGAAGATCGGGTGTGTAGCCCGATCCCGCCGTAAGACGCGGCAGAGACCGTGGGCAACTTCCATACAGTATTACTAAATTTTATGAACCCCCCCGGCTTAAGTCGGGGGGTATTCTTATGTAATCCTTTATAAATATCCCATAATTATATGTGTTACAATACGTAAGCGTTGTGGGTGGCGGATGTCCACATCTGCGCCAGCCTAATTTGATGTCGTATCGGTGGCGGCTTCGAGAATTTGCCGGTAGACCTGTCGGTTCAGTTCGCTCTGCGGATTTAACCGCAGACTCTGCTCGACAGACTTCTTGGCGTCGTCAATTCGTCCAGCTTCGTAGTAGGTCATTCCCAGTTTCAGGTGAACGAAATCGTTGAGAGGATGGATCTCACGGACGCGCTCCAAAATGGTGATGGCTGACTTCGTGTCTCCACGGTCGAGGTAAGTCGTGGCAAGATTGAAATATGTCTCAACGGTCTCCGGGTCCAACTCAAGGGCTTTCAGGAAGTATCCAGCAGCTTGGAATAGCTGCCCACGATTGGCGCTTAACATGCCAAGATTGTTGTACCCCTGCGCAAAGGTAGGATCGACGGCAACCGCCTTGCGGAATTCGTCCTCCGCCTTCGCCGGATCGCGCTGGTCCAGAAAGGCATTGCCAAGCAGCAGATGATTCTCGGCTTCGGTACGCTTGGGGTCAAGGCCAAGCATGTCATGGTTGCACTCAACAATAAGAAGCGCAAAAACAGCCATGAATACGGCGACATTCTTGCCATCCATCTTTCTTACGAACTCAATGAGTCGGGTTACACTATAGACGGCGAATAGAATCAGGAACGGAATCAGCGGCTGACGATAGCGGGCACAGACGAAAAACAGAAGCAAAGAAGCAAGGTACGACAAGATGACCAGGTAGATCGGCAGGTAGGTCCGCCAGCGAGCTAGCGACAGCGCCAGTCCGAGGATTGCCAGTGGGACAAGAATGCCGTAGGGAAAAAAGACTAAGCCGGTAAACATCAGGGGACGTAGAATCGGAGCGAACTGCCGCGCCAGATATATATCCTGGTTGTTGGGGATCTCATAACCATTAATGAAAAGACGGAGTTTCTTGATCTGAAGAGCAAGGAATGAAGATGGGGACCTCTTGATTTCATTCCAGGCTTGGCCATACCAGAAATCGGACACTTCTGACCGCTTCAGTGGCCTTCCGGAGTTCTGCTCGGCGATGGCGATGGCTTGCCTGTACCCTCCTTCCCAGGTCTGGTCGATGCCCGGTGTCGTTGCCGACCATCCTGTGGACTGCCGATTGTTGCCCAGGAAAAAGTTGAACCCACCTTGCCAAGCGATAAGAACGAAGTCTCGTGAGGCCGCATAGTTTCGTGCTGTAACCGGCAGGATTACCACCAGGGAGGCAAGGCCAATTATGAGATACCGAACGAGTGCCTTCTTTGGGCCCAGTTGCGGTTTGATCACGAGCCATATCCAGATCAGCAGCGCCGGGCCGAAAAGAAGGATATTGGGGCGTGCCAACCCCGCAATACCCAGTAGTATCCCGGCTATGACAAAATTAACTAACTTCGTATTTCTTTGGCAGCGATACAACTGCCATGTCAACAAAGCCGTCAGTAGAACCATCAGGGAAGTGATCAGCAGGGTGGCGTCATAGTAGAGGAACGTTGGGTAAAAGACTGTAATCACCGATGACCAAAAAGCTACCCTGCGGTCAAATATCCGCAATCCGAACAAAAACACCAGCAATGGCAAGAACGAGCCCAGCAGTATCTGGATAAAGCGCGGCCAGTACAGAGACCCCTTCGTAATCTTGTAGAGCGCGGCAAAGAAATATGGATACAAGGGGGCGCGATAGAATGGCTCATCACCCAACCCCTCATCGGAGTTGGTCTTTTGCGCCAGGTCTACGTGGTATTTCTCGTCCATTACAGGGTAATTGAACGTTGGAATGGACTTGATCTGGTTGAGATAGACCAGCCGAACCGCAAAAGCTGCCAGGAATATAAAAAGAGGCACGAGCCAGATCTGATGCCTGCTGATTCGTTTTGCGGTACGTCTGCCGATCATGACGCTAAGTTAACCCCTTTGCAGGAAATAGCAAAATAAAAGCCGGGTTTGGATATCCGGGTCATTAATTATGAATCCCTGAATAATTATGGCCATCCTGTTTATTGGAAAAGCCGGCAGATATGATTCTGTATTACTTGATCAGGCTCAGGAACTCGGCTCGTGTTGAAGGGTCGTCCTGGAACTCCCCCAACATATAGGACGTAGTCATAATTGAGTTCTGTTTCTGGACGCCTCGCATCGTCATACAGAGGTGCTGCGCTTCGATAACGACAGCAACTCCGGCCGCGTCTGTATACTTCATAATGGCATCGGCGATCTGTTTGGTAAGTCTCTCCTGGATTTGCAGCCTTCGCGCAAACACGTCGACAATCCTGGCCACTTTTGACAGGCCGACCACCTTTCCATCCGGGATGTAAGCTACGTGGCACTTACCTATAAAAGGAAGCAGGTGATGCTCGCAGAGGGAGTATAACTCGATATCTTTGACCAGTATCATCTGTTTCGTGTCGGTGTCAAAGACGCCGCTTCTGACAATCTCATCAATGTCTTGTCCGTAGCCCTGGGTCAGAAACCGTAAGGCCTCCGCCGCTCTCTTTGGTGTGTCGCGTAGACCCTGGCGATTGCTGTCCTCGCCGATGCTTTCTATAAGCTGCCTGAAGTATTCTTCCATAACCTCACCTGTAAACCGGGTTGTTTTGCCGTACTGCCTCAGCAGGCATTATCGTCACGCCCCGATTCTGGCAAGACGCCCGCGATAACGAAGACAATGTGTCTGCAAAGGCTTCAATCGGTGGAAGATACAACTACGATCACGCAATGTCCAGCTTCACGAGATATTCATAGGGAGATCGGATATCAACCCTGTCGTACAAGAAGGCCTGTAGTATCAGCGGAGTTGCCTTAATACGACTGAATCAGTTAGAGATACTAACCTGCAGGGAGGAGGTTTATACCATGGTGAGAGTGGTATTGGTGAGTTGCAAGAGAATACATAACCCGTTGTGCATAGCCTGTGAGAAGTGCCTGAAAGCTATCAGCACAAGGGAAGGGGAATTTGCCCGCTTCAAAGATGACGAGCTTGAGTTGGTGTCCATTGGCAATTGCGGTGACTGTCCCGGCCTTATCTTGCCAAAGGTCACGATTGGGTATGTACAACTACTGATTGTACCTGAACTCTGTTATTTGTTTTCTGTTATTGTCTGCACGAGCACTGGCTGGAAAGTTCACCCGTTGCCTGATAGCCACGAAATAGTAGCTATCACGGACAGGGCGGAGGCTCCGGGCCGCTCTGGAATAGATAAGCAACCAGATATGTCAGGTCGGCCACGTCAATCGATCCACCAACGCCGACAATACCATCGATGTTGCCTTCTTCCATACACGGTGGGGGTGAACCCGTGCTAAAAAGGTAGGCCACCAGGTAAGTCAGATCGCTTACATCGATAGGACCACCTACACCGATAATATGGTCGACATTGCCCCGGTGGTCACAGCAAGAGCAGGCGTGCCTTATATGATTATTAAACCATTGTCGGGCTTTCTCAACGTTGTTGAGCAAGTCATCGAGGGTACCATTTCTCACAGTTGTCAACACCGAGTAAATGCAGATGGTGTCGTTGGGGCCGATGGTCTGGTCGGCAAAAAATGTCATAACCGTGTGCTGGTCGATAGAATCAGGGCAGACACTGTAGCCGGTATCTTTCATCATGATATACAATTCTGAAGGAACAAAGCCGTGGTTAGGCCAAAGATAATCCGGATTTGATGCGGTATATGCCCCATGCGGTTGAACGCCGGAGTTCAGCGCACAGGTATCGCTGATGTAAAAGCCCAAGAGTGCATGTCCGCCGAAACGGGTGTCGTTGGGTTGGCATCCCTGGCCGTCGATTTCGATACCGCGCTGATATATCAGCTTGTGGTCAGCATCGAAGCCGCCGGTGTTCTTTGAACCATCATCAGATGGAATATCCCAATCGATCCCCTGACCGATGGAGATACCCTCATGCTGGCTGCCATCAAAAGGGTATATCTTATAAACCTGAATGACAAACTCACAGGTATCCAGACCCTTGGGCGCCCACCAGATTTTCTCCAACCCAATTGTGAAGTCAAACGTTGTGAAGGTACCCGTACGATAGATATCGTAGTCCGGCTCTGATTCGGTCGGTACGGTCGGGTTGCCGCTGCCCATCATATGGAAGGAGTTCTTACCAAACAGCGCATAGTCGGCAATAGTATCCGCACCGTCGATGTAACAGATTAAAGGAGTACCATCGAAAAGGTAGACTTCCGCATCAGGATCGCACTCACCGCCGTACCAGGAGTAATCGAGGTTGTGTCCGCCAACACCCTCTTTGCCGAAGTTTCCATTGTTGCTCACTCGCAGCCCGATGCAATCAGTCCAGACATCATCATAAGTGCTATACAAGTAGTCACAAGAGTCACCGACGCCGTCGCTGTCGAAATCCTCCTGGGCGGGATTGAAAACTTCCGGGCAATTGTCCAGCGCACAGATGTTCTCCGGGTGACCGGGGTCACCAAACCCATCGCCATCATAGTCGGTGCACTCGTCACACATATTCCCGACAAAGTCACAGTCTGAATCACCCTGGCTAGGGTTGTGAACATCCGGGCAGTTATCAACGCTGTCGATAATGCCGTCGTCGTCAGCATCTTCAGGTTCCATCAGGGGATACAAATCCTGGCTGCCATCCGAGCCGTCTATGTCATACGGAGTATCACCGATGCCGTCGCTGTTATTGTCCTCGCCTGTGTAGTCAGACCAGTAGTTTCCTTCTTGGTCTGATTGGAAGTACCAGTAGTCGATTCCTTCCCCATTATCACTGGCCTGACTGGGGTTGGTGCCGCTGCTGACAAAGCTGTTGTGATGAAACTCGTTGTATTGTCCCTCACACATGCACATAGACAGGTCGACGGCATAATTCTGGTTATAGAGGAACTGGTTGTGGGAAACCTCGTTCTGCTCGCAGGTGATCATGTAGATACCCTTACCGTTGTAGTACAGGAAATTTCCACGAATAAGATTGGAGCGATGGTGGTAAGACCAGTGATCGAGTTTGATGCCATAGCTAGTGTTAACCCAGATTTTGTTGTTTACAATTTTATTCTCGGCATTTTCCTCGAAAGGACCCGTATCCGAGCCATAAAACCAAATACCGACCGGATTATTGATAACTACGCACTGGGCAACTGTATTATAGGAAGACGCCATCAAAGCCAGGCCGGCGGCATTATTATCTTCCAAATTGCAAAACTCAATGACACAACTATCAGCATCCTTGATCTCTATACCGGCATCGATATCAACCGCCGGGCATTGAAAGCCCCCGCCGTTTTCTATAGAGAAGTTCCTGATAGTGACCCCGTTGGCAGTTATAAGTACAACGTCGCCATTGTTTGAACCATCGATAATGGTGCTATTCTCGGCTTCTCCAATCAGGCTGATGGTTTTGTCAATGACAACGTTCTCAACGTAGGTGCCAACGGCAACGAAAACTGTATCCCCCGAGCTTGCGGCATCGATACCGGCCTGAATGGTCGGCTGATCCATTGGAACATTGATGATAGTTGCATAGATAGATGGCGCCAGGAGCACCAATGCCGCGATAAAGAGAACCTTTTTCATAGAGCCTCTACTGAAGCCTGATGGTAGTAACATTGACTATTTTTAATATACTATAAATCATGCAGTTTTTCAATAAAAGAAAAATGTTTCTCAACCCGAGTAATAGATCTGTCAGGAAGTCGGAGGGGCTCGTAGCGGAGGCTGTGTTTGCTTAATAGAGAGCTGAGAGAAAATAGGGTTAAAAAGTGATACTTTTCTTCTTGAGCCTTCGTCTTATATGTAAGAGTTGATAATTGAGTTCTACTTTCTTGCCTAATTTCTATTGTGTAAATTTCTGATATTTTGAAAAGAATTAGGGCATATCCACTTAAGGGATTTACAAAAGGAGGATATGCCCGATGCGAGCCCTCAGGGCCGGGCCGAGACCGGAAATGGATTTCTCGGAGAAGAACTTAGCGAATCGTTGGCTTGGTGGGAACTAACTGGAAGTGATCATTTCGGATGGCGCCTCTGGTCTGGTTAAGGCGATCCAGGGGTTGTATCCTCGGGTAAAGCACCATCCTATCGAATGCTATCTGGAGGAGATTCGCCGACGGATCATCCCCATGAGAGCGTTCAATAACAACAAAAGCGTTGAGAGAATAATCTATGGCATAATCGCTTATGTCCTAAACCAGCAACCGGGTATGCCACATTACGAATTTACACATACCGCTTGACAGGAAGTACTCTAAGACAGGGCAAAAGGACTTGACAGACTATGAAATGTGTAGCATATTCTTATATAAAGCGTGGGAAGTTCGCAGGGTCTTTTCAACCTAGCGATCAGGAGTAAAACAGCACGTAGGGTGTTTGGAGGCCAACCAGGTCACACGTACTAATCAGTGTTTTGGGTCAATTCAGGGGTAGAGGTGTTGATGTCCTTTCAATTTCGTTTGCTGCGGCATGCAACCGTAGCAAGTGACGGTTGCCATCGTGTTATGCGCTTTGACAGCAGCGCCACGGCAAATTCCTTTCAGGCTTTGTACATAACAGCAGCTACTAATTGCAATACGTTCTCAGTAAAATCGTTTTGCCAAGGGACCAAAGAGGGGGAGGTGATAGGAGGATTATAACGTTGCTATATGGTACCAATCACTGTACTTCTTAACTAAGCATGCTGAATCAGGGCATCTGATCTGTTGCTTGGCAGGGTACTGATAAATCGTTAACACAATTATCAGGGGAAAGAGGAAATGAAAAAGTTAATACTAATAGCAGCCATTATGATTTTGGCTGCGGGGACACTATGGGGACAGACAACCCTCACTTTATCAGACGATTCATTAACTACTGCAACAGGTGCCTACCGAAGCGCCATGCAAGCTTATCCTTACAAATGGGATATTACCAAGGGGGATGTCATTCTTCAGGGAATCATCGACCTTGGAGGAATTCAAGCGCATGTAAACACCTGGGATCCGAACCTGGGCGATCCGGATGACTTCTTCGGATTATGGGGACAGATTGGTTTAAGCAAGGACCCTGTATTTAACTCCTCTGATGGGGTATGGTTTGTCACGGTTGAATGGCTGGGTGGCGGAGATGACTCACTTACCGAGATTCGAGAAATACTACATATGCAAGAGGAGCCGGGAACGCAACCTATGCCCAAGCTGTACACCGAGCCGAGGACAATTGCTGGTGGTGATGGAGACGACACATTAACCTTCGAACTGCAGATTCATAGTACCGGAGCAACAACGGGATGGGCCAAACTCTGGATACACGGTGTGCTGATTGAAGGTGATATGTGGAGCGTCTTTGATCCTGATTCGTTGGACTTTACCGGTGAGGATCTATCGAACGCCCATGTGTTGGTTGGGGTGATAAGTGGGAACAACCCCAACAATCCTGCACATACCTTTTATTGGTCGAACCTGACTGTAACCGGATATCCGGCATCTTACAGCGAAGTATGGGTTGACAGTGCCTGGGTTGGAACCACTCCCGGCACTGAGGTGGAGCCAGGTAAGTATTTTGGCTTCAACGCATTCGCCGAGATTCAAGATGGAATCGACGCTGTGGCTGTTGGCGGCACCGTGTACGTGGCGGCGGGGACGTATTACGAGGAAGTGGAATTCGACAATACCAGGGACGGGATAATGCTGAGAGGTGCCAATGCCGGAACCCCTGGTACTGATTCTCGTATGGCGGAGTCCGTAATTGAGGGACCGAACGACCTCGAGAAATTTGCCATCGATATTTTGGACGGGGCTGACGGCGTTATAGTTGATGGTTTCACGCTTAAAGCCGGCGACGATATTGTCAATGTCAGGTCAGACAATGTGATCATTAAGAACAACATCGTAACACCTTCCGCTTCGCCTGTGACAACGAATGCACCTGGCATCTTTGCCTGCGAGTGCGACAATTTTACGGCGTCCTATAACTGGATTCTTAACATAGGTCCCGGTGGTGGTTGTGGAATGTTCCTTGGCCTGGCCTCATTTTCCGCCGACATCACTAATAGCCTAATTGCGCATAACCTGATAGAAAGCTCAGGTGGCGCAGGGATCCTTATCAATTACGCCTCAGGAACGGGGATCAACACCGTAGAGTACAACGAAATCAAGAATGTTGGCCACGATGGCATCAGAGCCGGAGGTGAGGCACACGGTACGACCATAGAGCATAACGAAATATATGGCAGTGCCCGGGATGGTGTCCGGATTATGGCTGATGCAGCTAGCCACCACATCAATTACAACAGCATTTATAGCAGTGTCGCCTACGGAGTAAACAACCTAGATGCTGCAGCAACCCTCGATGCCTCCGGCAACTGGTGGGGCGACAATACCGCGACCGGGGTAGCTGGTGAAGTTAGCACCTACGTTGACTACACTCCGTGGCTGGACAGCGGAACTGACACAGATCCTGGACCCGGTTTCCAGGGCGACTTCTCGGTATTGGATGTGGATGATGACAGCCCGCAGTTTGGTACGACTACTCGCATTCAGGAAGGTGTCGATCTGGTCACCGGCAGCACGGTCAATGTGATGGCTGGGACCTATGAAGAGCAGGTCGTGGTTAGCGAGGATTTAACTCTTGCCGGCGCTGGCAAGGAGACGACGGTAATACAATCTCCGATTACACTGACTGAATACTTCACTACCAGTGCCAACAACTACCCGATTGTATATATCCATGATGCAAATGTAACAATTGAGGATTTCACGATCGACGGCCTGGGTCGCGGTAACGCCAATTACCGTTTTAACGGCATCGGTTTCTGGAATGCAGGCGGTTCTGTTACAAATGTCCGTTTGACCGGTGTGCGCGATACACCATTCAGCGGGACCCAGCATGGCGTCGGTATCTATGCTTACAACAACACGGGCGGACCGTATACGATTGACCTTTCAGGTGTCGCCATTGACGATTTTCAGAAAAACGCCACCGCTCTTTCAGGCGACGGCTTGACAGCCAATTTCTCAAATTGCACGGTAATCGGACACGGATTGACCAACGTAACGGCCCAGAACGGTATTCAAATAGGCTTTGGCGCTGGCGGTACAGTCACCGATTGCTCGGTATCCGATATTGCCTACAATGATACAACTTGGGGTGCCAGTGCCATGCTCTTTTACCAAGCAGCCCCTGTGAACGTTAATGGTTCCTGCTCCGTGACCAACTCACAGTCCGGTATTGTATTCCATGAGACGAATGGCTCAGTTGAAGGAGCCACTATTCTTGCTTCGGACGCAAACAATAAGGAGGAGGGTATCAGCGTCCGTGAGTATGGTGAAACCAAGGCGTCTGGAAGCGGGCTATCTATTGCCGCTGCTTCCCCCTTGTCCGAGGAATGGCAGTACAAACGAGGACAATCGGGCGCGGCCACTACCGTCGCTCTGAGCAACTTGAGTCTGACCGGCGCTCATCAGGAACTCAGCTACGGAATAGGTGTATGGGCCATTGGCGATGATATCAATGTTACCGTCACCAAGTCCACCATTCAAGACTGGGGGATTGGGGTAGTTGCTAAGGATTCTATTGGGGATGTCACGGTCGTTGCGGATAGTAATACGATTAGCGGAAATGACTTTGGCGTTTGGACCAATTCTGCTTCCGCTCAGGATTTTGAAAACAACAACTGGGGCGCCTCCGATGGGCCGGAAGACCCTGACGGCATTGACGAAGCTTCCATTGGCCAATGCTATTCTGTAAGTAGTATGAAGAACACCGTGGCGGAATTCTTCCCTGCCGAAGGCCTTGGAAATGGCGTCAGTGATAATGTCGACTACTGTCCCTGGATTCCCTGGAGCTGCTGCGTCGTGCGCGGCAACGTTGACCATATGGAAACTATTCCCGGAACGCCGATCGACGTAGCCGACTTGACCTACTTAGTTAACTACTTGTTTATGAGCGGCCCACCTCCACCTTGCGAAGAAGAAGGCAACGTTGATGCTATAGAGACTACTCCCGGTGTACCCATTGATGTTGCCGATGTGACTTATCTTGTCTTCTACATGTTCCTGAGTGGCCCACCTCCACCGCCGTGCTGATGACAAGTAGGATAGGAATCTGAGATTCTATCCAGTAGATTTGGCCACCCTTGCTTGTCAGGGGTGGCCATATACTTAAAGTACAAGGGCTTCTGTACCGATATGAGAAGCTTCGCACCAAGTATTTCAGGTTGAGGTCAGACAAGCATGAGTTGGCAACAAACCATGCCACAATGTCGTATGACAAGAGGTGAGAGACCGAGGACTCACGAGTAAAGACCCTACCGAGACATCAAAAAAGCGCCTTCCTTAGGTAAGGGGCCTGTTGAAAAAGTCCCGTTCTCATCATTGCGAGTCCGCCGCAGGAGGACGTGGCAATCTCAACTATTGAATGACAATGAGATAGCCACGTCGTCCGGCAGCCGCCGGACTCCTCGCTATGACGCTTTCTATGTTTTTCAACAGGACCTAAGGATAAGGTGGGCGTTGGACCGCACTGCTAAGATGCGCCATCGTTTCATATTTCTATCACTCTACCCGCCCCCCCGCTGACACATTTCTCAGGATAGAGCGACTCTATCTCCGACTTGAACTGGGTGCAGTGAGTGGGACAGACTAAATCCAGATCTTTAAGCAACTCGAATTCCTTAAATCCATGTAACCCTCCGATAATCGCACTGGGTTTTCCTAACCGAGAGGCAGCACTGAGGATATTCTCAACTCCGGGGTGAGAACAGCCTGCAATTACAACCAATCCCTTTTCTGTTTCGACGACGAGGGATTGCTCAATATCTTTAAGTTCTCCCGTTGAAAAGATGTAGTCATGGATTTTAATAGCTTCTTTTACCTCGATAACCTCCCTGGCCCCCCGTGTCCCTCGATAAGATGATGGTACATAGACTGTTACAGGGTTTTTCTCAAGGAAGCCCTGGAGCCCACCGGTATGATCCCAATGCGCATGAGAGACGAAAACCTCTTCAACCACAACCGGATCGATGCCAAGCAGTTTCATATTATTGAGGAGAATAGAGCCTTTGGCCCCGGTATCAAAAAGTATCCTCTTGCCATGAGCCTCTACCAGACAAGCAAAACCCCAGTCGGCTGCAAGCCCCTCTTTCCACACTTCGTTATCATATACAATGGTTATCTTCATCTCGTTGCTTCCCCTATGTAAATATGCCGCCACGTGCTATTGGATATCGAACACTATAAGATAAGGCATCATCTCGCCTATGAGCAAGGGATTTCTTATTTCATTGCTCCTCATCTTCCTTCCACCATAAACCTGTCCCATAGCACAGGGCTTTTGACCTGCAATACTCCCTTCCCGGCAAAACAAAATAATAGTTGAAAATACTAAAACGTACCGATAATTTCTAATTGAGTGCCGAGCACATACGGCCAACATAAACGATGAAAGCGTTATTGAAGTAACAAAAGAGTAAAGGAGCAACGATGAAGAAGCTGCTGGTCTTTCTGCTGGTAGCCGGTCTGCCGCTGGGATGCGGTGGAGGTAAAACCGTAACTCGTTTGGACACGGAGTCCGTAACCGACCTGAGCGGCAAATGGAACGATACCGACGCGCGGCTGGTTGCTGAGGAGATGATTTCGGATTGCCTGTCGCGAGTCTGGTTGACGGATGCGGTCGTGGCCAAGGGTGGTAAGCCGGTAGTGACCGTAGGGACAATCAGAAACCTCACCAGTGAGCACATCAACATGGAAACTTTCATTGCGGATTTTGAAAGAGAATTGATCAACTCCAGCCAAGTGCGCTTTGTGGCGAGCCACGAGCAGCGCTCGGAGTTACGGGAAGAACGGTGGGAGCAGGCGGAGTTTGCTTCCAAGGAAACCGCCAAGCAACTACACGAGGAACTGGGCGCTGACTTCATCCTGCAAGGCGCCGTCAAAACGATCACCGACCAGGAAGAAGGCGTTCGTGTCGTTTTCTATCAGACCGACCTGGAACTGGTCAACGTGGAAACGATGGAAAAAGTCTGGATCGGAACCAAGAAGATCAAGAAGGGAATCTCTCAAGGCAAACGAAAATGGTAACTGGCAGTGGCGCATAACTCTGCCATACGTAAGTTCATTCGGGCGGCGCTACCGGCAATCCTCCTTGCTTCCCTGGCTGGTTGCAGCTCAGTCGCCACCAAGAAGAAATTCTATGAGCCGATCACCGCCGAGTTGCGGTCAGGAAACTCGGTGGGTGCAGCGCGGATGCTCGAAGCAGCCAAGGACAGGAATAAGTACACCCAAAAAGACCGTCTTCTCTACTTCATCGATGCCGGCATGCTCAATCATTATGCCGGCAACTTCGATTCCAGCAACGCCAAGTTGCACCTTGCTGAGGAGGCCGCCGAAGAGCTCTTTACAAAAAGCGTATCGCGGGCGGCGGCATCATTCCTACTCAACGACAACGTCCTCGAATATGCCGGTGAGGACTACGAAATCCTTTACACAAATCTGATCAAGGCGCTCAACTATATTGCGCTGGAACAATTCAACGAGGCCTTCGTTGAAATCCGGCGCGCCAATCTCAAGTTGGAGCTTCTTGAGCAGAAGTATGTCGATGCAGCGGAACAGCTACAGCGTGGTTCGCCCGATGACACTGGCCGAGTTGAGATTGACTACGATATTGACAAGGTCCGATTCCACAATGATGCCTTCGCCCGCTACCTGAGCATGCACCTATACGCCGCCGACGGTAAGATGGATGACGCTCGAATCGACTACAATCTCCTGGGGCAAGCCTTTTACTCCCAGCCGCACGTTTACAACTTTCTCCCCCCTGAAGTGAACTACGACTCGAAAGACCGCGCAATCCTGAGCGTGGTGGCACTGGTGGGACTGGCGCCCGTGAAGGAAGCTCTGAACCTGCGAATCAGGACCGACAAGGACCTGGAGCTGGTTCAAGTACTCTATGACGACCCACAGAATAAAGGCGCCGAATACGGCCACCTGCCCGTAAAGGTTAAGGCCGACTACTATTTCAAGTTTGCCATTCCTAAAATCGTGCCACGCCCCTCGCTTGTGAACAGAATACGTGTACTGGCCAATGGCAAACCGATCGGCCAGTTACAGCTTCTCGAGGATGTCAGCCAAGTAACCAAAGAAACTTTTGCCGCGAAGAAGTCACTTATCTACATCCGATCACTGGCACGGGCAATTGCCAAGGGCCTGGCCACTCACAAGCTCAAGAAAAAAGCTGATACGGGGGGCCTGGCAGGCTGGTTGAAGAAGGCGGCCATCGATGTCGGTACGGACCTGACCGAAAACGCCGATCTCCGATCAAGCCGGTTCTTGCCGGGCCTGATTTACATCGGCGATTTTGAGATTGAGCCGGGAACATACGACTTGAGCGTTGAGTTCTACCTTGCCGACGGCAGCCTTACGGGACGATCCGATTACAATGACTATGAGGTTGTGAAAAAGGGACTCAACCTGATTGAGGCGTTTTCAGTTTTGTAGGTGATCACTCGAAGGTGACACGCTCACTACCCCTTCGCCGGACGGTAACTTTCTTACTCTCCAGAATGAGCCGCGGTTCCACGGGGAACAATCTCGCAAAAGAGACTCGATTCATCTATTTCTACGATTCGAGTCTCAACATCCAAAACTTCGGTTAATGACTGGAACTGTTGCGGCCGGATCGTCGTTGCGGTGAAGCCATCTTTGCATACAATCACACCATCACCAGTCTTTTCATAATCAATTTCCCCCACCAATCCGGCCTCCGACTGCAGTCTAAACCAATGGAGTCTATCCTTCCAGAACCTGTCAGAATAACTTGAAAAGAGCACGATTCCTCCAGGTTTGGTTACCCGGAGGCTTTCCTTGATCAAGTCTTGTTGATTCACATGGAAAGCGGAAATTCCGTTTTGGATACAAACGACACAATTAAAAGCCCGGTCGCGGAAAGCAAGTCGAACCGCATCCATACACAGCAGGTGACAGTTTGAGATGTCGCCGAGCATTTCTTGTGCCAGGAGCAGACTGGCGAGCGAGGTATCAACACCAACCACCCATCCGGCGGTTTGTACTAGCAGGGGAAGTATTCGTCCATAACCGCAACCAAGCTCAAGGACCGTGTCACCAGGATGGATTTTCTGCAGAACATGGTTCTCCTCTGCGTCCAGGTATTGACAAACCCGCGGTGGAGCAATTTCGTAACAATGCTTGAGCCTTTCGGCAGAGAGTTTATCGTTGTAATAGCCGCTCATGTGTTACTTGGAACCAATTGGAAGGAAGACTTAATGACTGTAGAAATCCTAACTTGCTCTGTTGATGTCTAAAAAAAGGTGTCAGCCAGAGTTGGCTGACACCACTTCAGAAACATCTACTCCGTTTTCATCATTCGCACGGCGGTGGGCCGCTCTTAAACATGTAGCTGACCAAATAGGTCAAATCGGCGACATTGATATCATCTTCACAATCCACATCGCCCGCCTTAAGCACCGGCAGGGGTGGGGGGCCACCATTGAAGAGGTAATCGACCAGATAAGTCAAATCAGAGACACTGATACCCGGAATGCCATCTATATCGCCGCGAGCGAATGAAACAGAAAGTGTACAAGCTGTTGCCACGGGCTGATATGCCGCAAATAGGCCATTGAATTCAGGGTAATAACTACCGTATCCATCAAGCTCAATCGACATCGAATCGCCATATTGTGCCGAAGTGGGAATCTTGAAATACAGCTTCAAAACGTCACCATCCCCTGCGGGAAGGTCGGGTGACGTACCGGATAAAGAGCTTATGAGCTTGATTGTCTTCTGCTTGGCGGCCGGATTGTAGTGTAAATAGGTCTGACTCTCGAAGTACTCCGTCCGGCAACCGACAGTGGAGAAAGAATCGAGGGTAACATCAACTACACCGGAATACTCAACCGGAACCTTGATGATGCGCAGCGGAACAAAGTTGTGACCACGTACCGGCACCTCAACTGTACTATAACGCGTCCCAGCTACCGAGGCCGGAACGAGAGAGTCAGCCAGCGCTTTGACAAAGTTGGGCTTCTGCCGCGAGCGGATGTCGCCGCCGGCGTCAACTTCCACTTTCACGGTATACAAGCCGGGGCTTTCATAGGTATGCACCGGAGATTGGATAAAAGCCGAATCGCCATCGCCGAAATCCCAGGTCCAGGTATCTACCTGCAATCCTGATGTAGCTGCAAAACTGACATCAAAAGGCACCCAACCAAAAGTCGTGTCAGCGGTAAACGCCACCCCTCCGGCGTAGTTAATATAGCAAGCGCCATAACCAACACTAGAACAGCCGTATGGAATGCGCATATAACCCCCTTCGCCCCAACCAGGACCCCACGAATTGCGCAAGAACCAGACGCCGCCGGTGCCCTGGTTGTCATCCCAGCCGACTAAAGCAACAAGGTGGTTAATATCGTCACCAGTACAGCCATTAAAAATACCTCCATTGTAACCATGAAAAGCATTATTGACGGCAACGCACACCGACACCGGGCCATATTCCATAATCGCCTGCTTTATAAGGGAAGCACCCGGAACGCTGTAGGGGCTTCCAATGAACGCCCAGGATTCTATGCGATAGGGATGGGTGTATGGACAACCGCATGGAGCGTCCCAGGCTACGTACGGGAAATCCGCTTCCAGAACGGCGCCAGTGCTATCACAGGCATCTGTATTCCACTGGTGGTAGTCATGAGCAAACCAGCCACCATCACAACCCCATCCGCTACGATTGCAGCTCACCAGCCACTGCTCTGAGAGATCTTCTATAATGCCATCCAGTATCCTGATATTGCACTCGAGAGGGCCCATCGATCCGAATGCCCAGCAGCTCCCACAGCCATCTTGATCTCTCACCGGTGGTAGATCAACAGAATCTCGCCAGTCGAAGGATTCGGGAATATCCAGCTTCAAAACCATGGGGTCAAACCGCGCCGTAGCCTGCCAATTTTCCGGTTCTTTCGCACCGCAAAGCTGTTCCAGAGAATACTTGGTGGCCGAGTTTTCACCGACCGTAAAAGTCCATCCCTCTTCCCTGCCCTGTTGCTGCAAGGCAGCAATGTCCTCACTTGTCAATTGCGCAAAGGTCGAAGCCGCTGTCGCAAGGACAGCAATCAGAGTGAGAATAAGAGCAAGCCTCAGTCCAGGCTGTGATTTCTTCAACGGTCTCAGGCGCATCATGGCAAAGTCCTTTCATCTCAACATCATACGAAAACCGACTCGCACCAGCGGACATATGTACGGACGTCAATTTTGCGTTCGCAGAACAGTAGGAACTCCGGGCGTGGTACGCTTGGTTTCCGCTTGCTATAGCTATTTCTATTAACAATATAGCTAAAAAAACAACATCTGTCCACAAAAAAGGTGTGCGCCTACGCGCCTGCCACTACTGCCAGCAGTCTTTATTGCTTATAATAAATCGCCAAACCCAAAAAGCATTCGACCCTCATTCAATGATGTCTTGTCAATCGATGCCGGCGCCGCGCAAGGCCTTACAACGGTCCACTCCTTCCGTCACATCCTGAAAAGGACCGACTCTTTTTCAAACCATTTCTTGCAGAAAACAAGGGCTATTGCTGCCAGAACAGTGTTCGACAGCAGGGCAACAAATACGAAATTCCACTGGATCGATCCGGAGATGGCATCTTTGATTATGAGACTGGCGTTCACGACAGGAATGATCGCCATCCTGTAATCGATTTCAACCCCGGGCAAGAACGACACAATGGCCGGAAGGATTATTAGCATGTTCAGGGCGGTGACATAGCTCTGCGCTTCCTTGAACGACCTGGCGAAAATAGAGACCGAAAGCAGCACACCCGCAAAAATACCTGCGAGAGGCAAGACAACAAGAAATACCAGGGCAATAGTGGAAAGATCGAACTCTATCGCAAGCATCTTACTCATGCCCTTAAAGAGGTCTTCGACCATGTAGTTCAAAGAGAACACAAGGCTTCCCAGAGACAAAAAGGCGGCCACGATCCCGGTAATCAGAATCACGATATACTTGCCGAAGACAAACTCACCTCTTGTTGCCGGCGAAACCAGGAGCGTCTCGAGAGTCCCCCTCTCTTTTTCTCCAGCGGCAAGATCAATAGCGGGATACATCGCTCCCATAAAACACATAATAATGATCAGATAGGGTAGAATGGTGCCGAACTCTTTGCCTGCCATCTTTTGCAGGGGGGCGACATTCTGCGACGTGATCGCGAACGGATTGAGAAGCTCTCCCGAAAGGCCGTACCCCTCCATGCGCTTCTGAACGACGCGATCTTTATAGTCGGTCAATATGTCCTTTATCTTCCGCTCAGCAAATTCGGATTTCATTTCAGCTTCGTCATAGAAGATGTCGATCCCGGCCGGCGTTTCCCGTTGGACATTTGAGCCAAAGCCCTCCGGAACCACCACCAGCGCCTCGAAACTCCCCTCCTTGAGTTCTTCCATCAGGTCCTTGCCTTCGAATTCGTCCTCGGCCTTTATCGCCAGCCCTGACGCTTCGGAAAACACTGTCTGAAGATCTTCAGGGAGGAATTGGCTTCCCTGGATTACAATCTCGGAGGTCTCCCCTTTCACTTTGTTGATCTGACTCACCATGAGCGAAGATAAACCCATCATCAATAAGGGTATCGCAGCAATCGGGACAAGGAGCATGAATATCAAGGTGCGCCGGTCGCGCAGAGTATCAGTCATCTCCTTTTTGACAATAGTTACAACATTAGACAACTGCACAGCTACTCTCCAACAATCTTTATGAAGGCATCCTCAAGGTTACTGGTACCAGACCGCTCCAGCACCTCGTTAACAGTGCCTTCGGCGTAGAGCTTTCCCTTATGAATTATTCCGACCCTGTCACAGAGCCGCATGGCTTCACTCATGATGTGCGTCGAGAAGATCACCGTCTTCCCCTCATCGCCGCACTGTCGGATGAACTGAACGATTGTCCTGGAACTCATGACATCAAGGCCGGTTGTTGGCTCATCGAAGATCATGGCGGGGGGGTCATGCACGACCGACCGGGCAATAGATACCTTCTGCTTCATTCCGCCGGAAAGCTTCTCATTACGGGCAGAGGCAAAATCGTGCATATCGAGCATGTCAAAGAGCTTTTCGATCCGCTCTTCAATGGCCTCTTTCGACATACCGTACAGTTTACCAAAGTAGGCCACCATCTCCCTCGGTGACAGCCTGCCGTAAAGGCCGGTGCCTCCGGAGAGAAAACCGATCTGAGAGCGCACTTTCTGAGGTTCTTTAGTGACATCGACGCCATTAATTACGGCCGTACCGGAGGTAGGCCGCAGGGCAGTCGACAGCATACGCAGGGTTGTCGTCTTACCGGCGCCATTTGGCCCCAGAAGTCCATAGACGACACCCGGTTCGCAGGTAAATGAAACATGATCGACAGCCCTGACCTCTCCCCTCTTCTTATCTTTGAAAATCTTCGTGAGCTCTTCGGCCTTTATCACATCACATCCTCGCCTGTGGTGGCAAATAAACCGCGATATAGTCCTGAAAGCAACTGTTTTCACAAGAGGTAATGCTATGCGGAGGTACTCTGGTAGTCGTAGGGAATAGTGACGCAAGCTCACAGAGTATACGCCACATTGTAAATTGTCTCCTATCTGTACTCATCTTGACCTGCGCAAACCTTGCCCAATCAAGCGCCAGGTGAAAAAATCTAAGGTCAGCCTAATATGTCACCGATACTGTATACTGCGCTGGATTGACCTGTTATTACCGGCCTGTATGCCAGTTCGACTCGGACTGAGCTGGAAGACAGCAGTTAATAGAATAGGCGATTATCGCCAGCACACATGGAGACAGACAGCAGTGCAAAAAACGCTTGCGATATTAAAGAGCGTCCGTTAGTTTTTCCGTCAAACTCCAACTACCCCAGATCACGCAAACCACTTTGGAGGAAAAATGAACAGAAAAACACCAGTGCTGGTCATCACACTCGGGTTACTGTGTTGGAACCTTCTGTTTTCGGGCACAGTTGCACAGGCAGATGGCATTATTGCCGACCATAGCATCATTGCCGATTTTGATCTTATTCCATCCTCAGTTTTCGAGCAAGTGAAGACGAATATCCGTATATTCTACATCCATACTTCCCACGGAAGCCAAATCGTGTCCGGGATGTCGATCCTTCGGGACAGCAGCAACCTGTATGACTACAACAACGGTTCCGGCACCCTGTACCTCGAGGAGCAGAGTGGCGATCTGGGTCATAACGGAGATACCTCGTGGGTGCCCGACACCAGGCAACGACTTGTTCAACCAGATTGCGATATCAACCTCGTGATGTGGTCCTGGTGTGGCGGTTGTTCGGACAATACTGAGGAAGGAATCAACATATATCTGAACGCCGTCAGCCAACTGGAACAGGACTACCCTGACGTCATGTTCATATACATGACCGGCCACTTGGACGGCAGTGGCCCTTCAGGCAATCTCTATACTCGAAATAACCAGATCCGCGACTACTGTGTGGCTAATGACAAGATCCTCTTCGATTTTGCAGACATTGAGAGCTATGATCCCGACGGCACGTATTACCCGGACGAATCTGATTACTGCAACTGGTGCTACACCTGGTGCTCCTCGCGCGACTGCCCGTGGTGCAGTTGTTCTCACTCACACTGTTTCAACTGCTGGCAGAAGGGAAAAGCGTTCTGGTGGCTGCTGGCCAGAGTATCGGGTTGGAGTTCCAGTGTTGGGGTGGAACCCGATGGCGGGACAGATCTACCCGAGACATTTGCTTTAGAGCAAAACTATCCCAATCCGTTCAACCCGCGAACCGAGATCCACTTCACCCTGCCCTCAGCAGGACACGTGAAACTGGAAATCTTTAACATCGTAGGCCAGAAGGTAACCACCATAATCGATGGCTCACTTAGCGCCGGCAACCATACCATCCAATGGGACGGTAATGACTCTTACGGTCGCCAGGTAGCTACCGGCATCTATTTCTACCGCCTCAAAGCCGGCGGCTCCATTGACACTAAGAAGATGGTACTGCTGGAGTAATCACGCTCATAAAATTCAGATGGAGCAGGTTATTACATCCTGTTCCCTTTTCATTTCGGCGGCTACCGTTATTTGTTCCCCCGTTTATATAAACGGACCGTACACAAGAGCCCATCTTGTTTTGCGAGGGGAACACCGGCAACAGAAAAGCGAGCCTTTTGAACAAACAACTAAACAGGAGAGCGAAATCCTGATGTGCTCAGTTCACCAGAGAGTAGGAGGATGTAGTGATAGCAGGACTGAACTACTCCTTATCAGATCTCTCCTCAATAAAAGTGTCCCAGAAAAACGTCCTTTCGTCATCGCGGGCGTCGGCAAATCTCAATACAGCTTCCAGGTATTGTAGTTTTGACGGGTCTTTGTTCTGAGCTTGCCTTACTTTGTTGAGGTTTTCAAGTGCCGCATACAGTTTTTCAAGGCGGCCATGCCACACACGCCGTAGGGCCGGGTCATTGATTTTCTCTAGAATCAAGCTTCCTTTCACGACACTCTCCTTTCGACTCCTGTTAAGCTATTACCAATTTAGGCCAAGGTCAAATAAATAAACAAATAGCTCTTCTCATATAGGGGGTGGCCTTGTGTCGCTCCAGTGGGACCATCATTTTCTTAGAAAACCGGAAGGACATAGCTACAGGGGATGTTGTCCCATTCACTTGCTCAAAAACCAGAGGAAATGCCTTAGAATAGTGTTGACGACTCTCTTCGAGAGGGTTTACTTTGAATTTGCATGGTACACCTTTCGACAACACTTCGGTACACTCCTACTCTGCCCTTTACACTGCGTGGATGGTAAGGGAGGAAAGGTCTTGGTTACCGCTTCCAACAAGGGAGTTCCGTTCAGGGTCGCTCTTTCCACTTATTTAGTATTACTCATAGCCTATCAGGTTGCTGCCTACATTCCCGAGCATCGGATTTGGGGCCTGAACGTCTGGGCCTACGGACCGGACTATGCGCCTTTGGTGTACTCTCTAGTGGGACTACTTATCCTTCCGGGGCTATTGTATTTCTCCCGGATCGCTCATCGCCCCAGTGATGAGCTGCTATCCGAAGCAAAAGGCCGCCCGATCTTCCTATTAATTGCCCTGGGCATCGTTGCCCTGTTTACGGTGGCCTTCTGGTACCTGAGGGCTCAGACCCATTTCCTGGGCGATGGATACACTGTCCTCTCGCTTCTGGCCGCAGACGAGCCCCTGATCAAAACACGGGAAGTCGGCGAGGCACTGATTCACATCTGGACCAAATCATTGCTTGGAGTCAAAGGAGAAGCCGGCGCCCTGTGGAGTTTCCAGGTTATCTCCATTGGGAGCGGCATTGCTTTCCTGGCCAGTGTTATCCTGACAGCCCGGTCGCTCTTCGCTCGCACTCCCCAGAGAGTCCTTTTTATTCTGGGGATGGCATCAGGCGGGTACATGCTGTTGTTCTTTGGCTATGTTGAGTACTACTCAGTATTCGTTTTGTCGGTAGCGCTGTGCTCGATGGCAGGCCTGCTGGTTGCCCGTGGACAACTCAGCCGTTGGATACTGCTCCCAATCCTCGCCCTGGCCGTGTCGCTGCACGTATTTGGAGTAACACTCATCCCGGCGACAATTTACTTGCTCATCTCCGGTACATCACTTGGGAATCGGATCGCCCGGGTGAACCCCAGAACGAAATTGTTAACAGCTACACTGCTTGTCGTCGCCGGTGTAGTCATCTTTTTGTACTACTTCTATACCAACCTCTATTTCCGGTTTGCAGTCTTACCGTTGCTTCACGACAGGTTTACGGTAGATGGCTACACCATGTTTTCTGCAGCCCACTTAATCGATTTTGGCAATCTGCTGCTACTGTTGGTACCATCCCTCCTGCTGGTGGCTGTCACGTTGGTATTTCTTCCGGTCGGGAGGCTGTTTCGGAAACGGGTGTACTGCTACCTGCTTCTTCTTGTGTTGTCGGTCTGGGGAGCAGTATTCGTGTTCGATCCCAAACTGGGCATGCCGAGAGACTGGGATTTGTTCTCGTTCGCCGGTGTTCCCTTAGCTCTGTTTTGCACGTACTTGATATTGGACAATCGGGAGATAATCCGGCGTTACATGGCGTTATCATTACTCTGCAGTACGCTGGGACTGCTTGTCCTCGTGCCCAGAGCGATAAGCCAGACTGTTCCTGAAATATCCATAGCCTTTTTTGAGAACTATGCAGATTTGGATGTCGCCAGGAACATGGGTGGACGATCTATATTGTCGAAGTATTACGAAGAGATTGGCGACAAGGAATCTTCCGATCGTCTGCTGCGAGACTACCTCAAGGATTACCCTGAGTTCGGCTTGAACCGACAAGCCCTAGACCTGCGTAGAGAGGGGAAATCCTCCGAAGCTATTCCACTTTACCGGAGAGCCATCGAGCTTCACCCCGGCTTTTCTGCAGCGTATGCGAATCTTGGGTTAAGCTACCTCGGCATACAGCAACTGGACAGCGCCCTGACATACCTGGAAATTGCAGCAGCCATGAACCCCTATTTTCACCTTGCGTGGAAACACTTAGCGAAAGTGTACTTCGCTCGAGGGGACTTTAAGCAAGCTGAACGGGCCCTCAGGAAAGCTCTCAAGTACAGTCAGGACAAGAGGAACCCGCTGGCCGGTTTGGTCCGGGTATACAAGGAAACCAATCAACAAGATAAATTGCTGGAGTGTCTAATCAAGCTTTCCGATATAGAGAACTCTCCTGTGGCTTTCTTGAAACAGCTCGGTGACCACTACCTCGAAAGGGGGGAGTTCCAGAAAGCGGGTAGGATCTATCAGCGAGCGCTTATTAGAGGGTTGGACAGCTCATATATTGAGGATCTGTCGAAGAGATTCCCCCAGTTGGGCTTCTAAGCTTGTTTCCTTGGTCATCTGAGCGAACGATGTCCCAAACCTGCCAGCCGTCTCGAAGCGAATCGCCTGACGAAGCTTGCTCTTGTGGTTCACTGGAATATTGACAGCAACGACCGTTGGAAGAATCTGCAATTTATCAAATACTGGGGGGCAGAGTTGAACTGCCGACCTCCTGATCCACAGTCAGGCGCTCTAACCAACTGAGCTACCCCAGCGTGCTAAGCGCAAATTAGCCCTTTTCCTGATTATGTCAAGATTTTTGACCCGGTGAGCTTGGCGGCAGCGGACCAGCGCGACTCACTGCAAGCGGAGCGGCTATCTCTCCGATATCAAGCGTCAGAGGTAGGTGACAACATGGAAAATACCGGCGATGATTAGAACCAGACCCAACACCGGTAGCACTAAACCCAGCAACCCTCCGAATACACCGACGACTGCTCCGAACAATCCAGCTATGACGCCGACAGTAATCCCGAAAAAGGCGCCTACAAGACCTACCAACCCTCCGAATAGGCCCATAAACAGCCCAAAACCGCCGGACCCGAGAAAGGCCAACGAGATAAAAACGAGAAATACGATACCAAGCGCTTTCAACATCTCAACCCTCTAAAACACAACCAAGGCAACATTATGGTATAGTCTCTTTAAGATATACGAGCAACAGACTCAGAAGGTTTCGCTTGGTACAAATATATACTCTGTTAATCCATCCATCGGTCGGTATCCGGGGGAGCGTCGCACAGTGAGACACGCCGCATATCTGTCTGCCAAAGAGGATGATGTTTCACCACGATGAGAGCGCATGTGGGCCGGCATCCAACAACTGCCGCCGCTCAGAATGCGAAAGATCAACTTGCAGGCTGATCTTTCTTTTTGGTTCTGCCGACCTTATATTTAACAGGAATCTTCTCTCCGGTAATTCCGGATCATCAATCGGCGGAGACTTCATGTTTGGCAGGAAAGATAACGGAAGCGACGATGTCCTTTTCATATCCCAGCGGATGCATATGGTCAACCAACAACTGGTACGGCGTGGCATCAGGGATGCCAATGTCCTTTCCGCCATGCGCACGGTGGCGCGTCATCTCTTCGTTCCCCAACAATACCGCGCCGAGGCTTATGACGACGGTCCTCTACCAATAGGCAGCGGCCAGACAATCTCCCAACCGTATGTCGTAGCTTCGATGACCGAGCAGCTTGAGCTTGAACCTGGAAACAAAGTCCTCGAGATTGGAACCGGCTCCGGCTACCAGACAGCCGTGCTGGCCGAAATAACCGATAGGGTTTTCTCTATTGAAATAGTCCCTGAACTGCTGGAGCACGCCGGCAAACTACTCCGCCAACTTGGATACACCAAGGTAAAAACAATACTCGCCGACGGCTCTCTCGGTTGGGGCCAGGAAGCACCGTTTGATGCCATTGTCGTCACCGCCGCCGCGCCCAAAATCCCCAATACCCTCGTAGAGCAATTAGTTGAGGGCGGCAGATTAGTTATTCCATTGGCAATCGGTAGCTTCGGTCGGCAGGACCTGGTCAAAATACGCAAAACAAAAGACGGACTTGAGAAACATACCCTTTACGAAGTTCGTTTCGTCCCCATGCGTGGCAAGGTGGAGCAGTAACGTATGCAGACCGGAATAAGCGCTTATGAGTCCCCACGATCCTTGCGATAGTGATTAAGCTACTTCGCCGGCAGCAGATCGGGGTCGCTGTTTTTGAGCATATCAAGGTAGCCAACCCCGCGAAGGCCAAAATAGGCCTCATCGGCAGAGTACAGTTTATCTTGCAAAGCATAATCGAGAGAGACAAACTCGTAACCCATATCTTCGAGCGCCGCCAGCAAGGCATCAAGAAACAGCGCATTGAGGCGGTTAGCCCGAAGCTGCAAGATGTGGCGTACAGACCGCTTGAATACTTCTTTAGCCACCTGTTCACAGCGTTCGACTTCCTCGAGGACATGAGCAATGTATTCATAACGCAGAGCGCCAAGCTCCGAAGTGTCGGGTTTTGCCCTCATCTTCTCCAGCGACAGGTTGTACAGGTAGTCCTCGACAACCACAGTCGCATGAGCAATAACAATGTTATGCTCATCCAGGTATAGCTTGATCTGGCGTTTGGCCTTAAGAGTGGTACCGTAATGCAGGTAGGGGTAGCGGAAATAGCGTTTTCTCTGGCCGAAACCTGCCAGCATAGTCTCAACCGCTTCACTGCCAGCAGCGATATCTCTGATGAACTGCTCAATACCCATCTCATTGAGGTCCTGATACGAGTAGGTGAGATTACCTAACACGTGACCCGAGTTTAACCACTCACCCAGGAGGTCAAAGCTGCTGCCAATCCTTGCCCCCACCACGAAACCGGCTGCCTTGACATCGTGCTTCTTCAAAGCCTGGAGAATCTGGCTTGTAATCACCGGCCGGTTCAGAGAATCGAATGACTCAGCGACAGGCAATTCATCGAAAGTAATGCAGATCTCCTTGTGCAGCGTTTTTCCTTTTGCCTCCACCACACTGTAGCCGAAGAGAGCAAAAATAGCAAGAATAGCAGATAACACACCCCAAAAGCACTTCTGGTTCAGTAAATTGCATCGCATTGTGCCGTCCTCAGGCTGGTGTGCAGTAGCAAAGTTATGCCGTAGTTTACCTCTACAATCTGAGTAATTCAATGCCCGCTGTCTCAAGCAAATCAACAAAAAAGATCCTCTCAAGCGATCAGATGATAGAATGCTGTCGTATCTTGTTGCGATAGAGAGAGATAAGGGTAAGTAGTGGCGTTGCGCAGGCCTTTTTCGCATCGGACAGTTGCTTTTTTGGCAGAGATTACTTATATTCGATTTCGAACACTTGAACGATATTGGCGCGCAGGTGTATGTATTAAGGATGAATCATTAAGAATGGATTTGAGAGTATGAACAAAAAAGTAATTATTGCCGCCAACAACATGATCTTTACTTCCAAGATAATGACTGTCCTCGACAGCCTTGAGGCTGAGGGAATCAAGGCAATTCGCTCCGAAGATATCTTTACCAAGGCACAGGAAATGCACCCCGACCTGATCATAATCGACTTGAACCTGAATGGAATTGAGGCGCCGTCCTTGATTAACAAGCTTCGCTCTTACGGAGCAACTATGCGAATCCCGATCGTTTGCTACTCTCCGAAGGTGCTGAAAGACCAGATGAAAGCCGCCCTCACCGCAGGAGCAACAGAGGTCTTCCCAAACTCCAAGATGACTTCCCGCATGAACCAGATTCTGGGCAAGTATATCAATAACTAAGCCCGCCCACAGCCCAGGCCAGGCTTTACGGCCCGGCTCTTTTGTTTCAGAAGCGACTCCCCCCCGACAAGGCCGAATACACCATGCGACGCGGCACTGCCATATCAAGGTCAGCAATAGTGACAGGTTTGGCTAAGAAAACGCTTGGCGTATTGCCCACAATTGTTGTATAACTTCAGCAATTATGACTCTAAAAAAGACATTAGCATTTGCGCTCATTCTAATCGCGCTAGCCACGGCCGCTCAACTCCACGCTTTCGACCTTGATTCGCTGCTGGTGGTATCCATCGGAGGCCCCGAAGCATATGACAGCCTGAAGCTCCTGACATCTTACCATGCGAAGGGTTCAGTCGATTTGAACGGTTTGCAGGGGCGGTTCGATCAGTATTTCGTGCTGCCGGATAGGTTCTATGTCAAGGTGAGCTTTGACGATTTCAGCTTGGTTCAGGCCTACGACGGACAAACTGCCTGGCAGATGGATCACAATAGACAGGTGTCACAACTGCAGGGATATGAGAAACAGGAGCTGTTGAAAAACCTATACTTTGAGTCGTTTTCATATCTTCTGCCGGAGCAACTCGAGGGCGGCAGGGAGTACCTCGGCAAAACGATCAGAGGCGGACAGAGCTATCACGAAGTCGCCTTCTACCCCTTCAATACCGACACTGTCCTGGCATACTTTGATCCCGACACCGGGCTGAGAATGCTGATGGTGTCCCGCTTGGACAACTTCAATACCGTGACATACATCGACAAATACCGGAAAGTCGCAGGAATTCTGATACCGTTTTACTCCAAAGCAGTTGCTGAGGAGGCGGGGCTGTTCTCTGAATTCGAAATCGACACGGTTGAGCCGAACATCCCCATCGACATGTCCATCTTCTCAGCGCCGAAGACCGGGGCGGCAGATTACCATTTTCCGCAAGGCGCACGCTATGTGGAAATCCCCATTGAATACCGTGCGGGCCATATCCGGCTACCTGTGATTATCAATGGCAAGAGAAAAGCCCTGTTCATTCTCGATTCAGGATCGTCAGCCAATATCCTGCACAAGCCGGTCGTGGACGAATTGAAGCTTCCGGTGGTGGGGACACTCCCAGCACGGGGACTGAGCGGATTCGAGGAAGTCGACCTGGTAAAAACCGATTCTGTCTCAATCGGTCGCCTGACTCTCTATAACCAGGTGGCTGGAAGTCTTGACCTATCGGTGCTGCGCCGCACAAGCACAGACGCGGAGAGTTTTGGTGGACTGTTGGGCTACGACTTCCTTTCCCGCTTTCCTGTGTTGGTGGCCTACCGAGATTCAACGCTTACTGTCTACAATCCCGATCATTTCGAGCCTCCGGAAGGCGGTGTGGAGGTCCCTTTCCACCTGACCATGATGGTTCCCACAGTGCAGGGAGAGCTTAATGGCATTCCCGGGGATTTCATCGTTGATCTTGGAAACGCCTTAGGGTTGATCATACACCAGAAATTCGCTCGAGCCCATAAGCTTGACAGAAAACTGGATGACATTCGGGATAATCCGGAGACGTTTGGCGGGGTCGGTGGCGGCCTGACAGCCAAGACTGCCTTTGCAGCCACATTCAAGGTAGGGGATATCCTGATACAATCGCTGCGCGTCATCCTGCCTGACTCATCGGCCGGCCTGGCAGGCTCACAGGAACTGGCAGGGAATATCGGGAACCTGATATTAGAGAATTTCAACGTCCTCTTCGATTACAACCAGAGTAGACTCATTTTCTACGATGCCGATAGATAGTTAGGTGAAGCGCAACATCTCTTACATAGGACCGACACGAGACAAAAAGGCGTAGGCATAGCTTCAAAGGACGTGAACAGATTGATATACAACGGGCTGTATGTATGTTTATACTTGGCAAATGTGGTTAAGTGGGAAACAAGACTATGAACATAGGCGTGCTTACCGGCGGCGGAGACTGTCCCGGCCTGAATGCGGTCATCAGAGCTATTGTGACCAAGGGCATTTCCTGTTATAAGGACAGCATCTACGGCATTTACGGAGGTTGGCAGGGCCTGTTGGAGGGAGGTCGGGTGGCACCCCTGTTAATAGAGGATGTTATCGACATTCTTGATCTTGGCGGGACAATTCTGAAGACATCCCGCACCAACCCTTACAAACACAGGGATGGCCCGGAAACAGTTAAGAAGAGCATCAAAAAGTACAAACTTGACGCCCTAATTCCTGTTGGTGGGGAAGACACTCTTGGTGTGGCCAACAGACTTAGCAGTGAGGGAGTAAAGATTGTCGGGATACCTAAGACAATTGACAATGACGTCTCCGGCACCGACCAGACGTTTGGTTTCGACACTGCTGTCATCATTGCTACCGAGGCCATCGACCGTGTCCGTTCGACCGCAGAATCGCACAACCGAGTGATTATCGTTGAAGTAATGGGTCGCCACGCAGGCTGGATAGCCCTCCATGCTGGCGTTGCGGGCGGAGCGCACCTCATCCTGGTACCGGAGTTCCCTGTCGACATGGAGGATGTGATCAGCAAGATTGTTAAACGTCACGCCCGAGGGGAAGAGTATTCAGTGATTGTCGCTGCTGAGGGCGTCACGCTCAAGGGCAAGAACGGCAAAGCACAGGCGGTGACATTTGACCACGAGAAGGACGAATTTGGCCATGTCCGGTTAGGGGGAATCGCTCACGTCCTCGCAATTGCAATTCGCGAGAAGACCGGCTATGACTGCCGCACCGTAACCCTCGGCCACACCCAGAGAGGTGGGACTCCGTCGGCCTACGATCGAGTGCTTTCCACCCGCTATGGTATCCACGCCATCGATTTGGTTCACCGGGGAGACTTTGGCAAGATGGTCGCTCTGCGCGGTAACAAGATTACCAGCACGCCGCTGGCTGAAGCGATGAAAGAAGTAAGAATTATAAACCGTGAATTCTACGAAATCGCGGAGGTGTTCTTTGGTTAGGCATCTGATGCTGTACTTCATTCTTCTGCTTCCAGCTAGCTGGGGGATGGCTCAAGCCAAACCGGATCAGTCTGACAAGTATCTGCTGTTCAACAAAATGCACCAGGCAGGAATCCGTCTGGGCATCTGGGCAAACAATGGTGGCAGTCCCACCGACTCCCCGGGAACAGTCGAGACCAGCTTCAAGGAAGCTTCGTTATATTTTGAGGGTTGCTTTGCCTACCGTCTGGCCCCACAGGCAATGCTGGAATTATCTGTCGGTGTTGTCAACAGAGGTTCCGTAACTTTCAGGGAGGGAAACACCACGAATATCGGCAACGTCCTGGTGCATCCGATTCTCCTGCAGTTAAAGCTCTATCCTCTGGCCTCCGTGAAGTTGAGATTTCAACCGTACCTCTCGGCGGGCGGCGGCCTTTATTATGGACGACGCACTGTTCAGTTTACCACCTCCGGCGATGTCTACTACTTCGGCGTTGAGGAGCAATCGGGCACAAATCTCAACTATGTTCTCGGGGGAGGAATCGACTGGCCCATCGGCAAAAAAATTGGCCTGGAAGCCGGCATCAAGTACATGCCGATTGAGTTTTCAAAAGGGCTGCAAACAATCCGCGACTACGATGCTATTGCTTTTACCATTGGAGTTAAGTACCTTTATCGTTCGAAAGAGTTGGAAGTTTCTAATGCACGGAGGCACAAATGAAAGTTGGAATCAATGGATTTGGAAGAATCGGGCGACTGGTGTTCAAATCTGCTCATGGGAAGAAGATCAAGTTTGTCGGTATCAACGACATCACCGATGCCGGGACGCTTGCGCACCTTCTGAAATATGATTCCGTCCACGGCCGCTACCCGGAGGACGTTCACACAGAGGGCAATGATCTAGTGGTTGGCGGCAAGAAAATACCGATCATGGCCGAGAGAGACCCGGCCAAGCTCCCATGGGGAGAACTTGGAGCCGATATTGTGCTGGAGTGTACGGGTCTTTTCCGCACGAAGGAAACGGCGCAAAAACATATAGACGCCGGCGCCAAGAAGGTCCTCATTTCAGCTCCGGCCAAAGAACATGACGGCACTTTTATCCCTGGCATCAACTCTGACAGCTATGACAAGAGCAAGCACCACATTATCTCCATCGGTTCCTGCACCACCAACTGCCTGGCGCCGGTGGCCAAGGTGCTGCTGGACAACTTCGGCATTGTCAAGGGATTTATGACTACGACCCATTCGTACACAGCTGACCAGCGACTCCTCGACGCTCCTCACAAGGACCTTCGCAGAGCTCGCGCGGCGGCAGTATCAATGGTACCAACTACCACGGGTGCTGCCAAGGCCATTGCTGAGGTCATTCCGGAGTTGAAGGGAAAAATGGATGGCGTAGCGATACGTGTCCCGACACCGAACGGCTCAGTCATCGATCTCACGGCTATCCTGGAGAGAGAAGCTACAGTGGAACAGATCAACGCCGCTTTCAAAGCTGCAGCCTCCAGTGGCCCTCTTTCCAAAACGCTGGAATACTGCGAAGACCCGATCGTCTCGTGTGACATTATCGGTAACCCCCACGGCTCTGTTTTCGATAGTGAATTGACCTCGGTACAAGGAACACTGGTCAAAGTGTTCAGCTGGTATGATAATGAATGGGGCTTTTCCAATCGAATGGTCGATATGATGCTGATGATGATGTGAAAACTCAATTAGAGGAACGATGTAATGAATAAAGTGACTGTCTCCGATATAAACTTCCGCGGCCACAGGGTTCTTTTGCGAGTGGATTTCAACGTGCCGCTTGACGCCAACCAGAACATCACCGACGATCGCCGCATCCGTGCCGCTCTACCGACCATCGAGAAGGTCCTGAATGATGGCGGTATGGTTATTGCCTGCTCTCACCTCGGACGACCGAAGGGAAAGCCTGTGCCGGAGATGTCACTACGCCCGGTGGCAAAGCGCTTGTCCGAGCTTCTGGGGGTGAATGTCACTTTTGCAGAGGATTGCATCGGGCCCGAGGCGGCGAACCTGGTCGGTCAGATGAAAGACGGTGACTGCCTGCTTCTGGAGAACCTGCGTTTCCACCCTCAGGAAGAGAAAAACGACCCCGATTTTGCTCGAAAGCTTGCCGAGTTAGCCGACATCTATGTCAACGATGCCTTCGGCTCGGCCCACCGTGCGCACACCTCGACAGAGGGAGTTACCCGTTACTTCAATCAGGCGCTGGCCGGTTTCCTGATGGAAAAAGAACTTAGGTACCTCGGACAGGCGCTTGCAGACCCCAGGCGTCCCTTTGCAGCCATCTTGGGCGGAGCTAAGATATCAGGTAAAATCGATGTTATTACCAACCTCATGAACAGAGTCGATCTGCTCCTTATCGGCGGCGGTATGGTCTTCACATTTTCCAAGGCTCGGGGATATCCAATTGGTGATTCCCTTGTAGAAAATGATAAGGTCGAGCTGGCCAGGGAGATTCTTGAACAGGCGAAAAACTCACAAGCGAGGCTCATCTTTCCCACCGACGCTGTGGTTGCTCCGGAAATCTCAGACAGTGCACAGACCACCGTTGTACCAATCGACAAAATTCCGGATGGAATGAAGGGACTCGACATCGGACCGAGTACTATCAAGTTGTTCAGTGAAGCTCTTGCAGATGCGCGGACAATTATCTGGAACGGCCCTATGGGAGTGTTTGAACACAAGCCATTTGCCGAGGGCACACTCGCGATTGCAAGACTCCTGGCCAATCTGACCGACCAGGGAGCTACAACCATTGTGGGAGGTGGGGATTCGGCCTCAGCTATCGCCAAGGCCGGCCTCGAGAACAGCCTGACTCATATCTCCACAGGCGGCGGAGCATCGCTCGAGTTCCTTGAAGGCAAAAAGCTCCCTGGCGTGGAAGCCCTGACCAACCTGCCCACAGTCAAGGTTGTTTGATATGCGACCGAAGATCATCGCCGGCAACTGGAAGATGAACGGCACTATCCCGCAGACGGAAGAGCTGATCAAAGAGCTCCTCGACAGCAACTACGGCAACGGGTTGGCCAAAATGATTGTATGTCCTCCCTTTACATCTCTCCATATTGCAGCTAAGCTGCTGAAAGGAAGCCCCATAGCTCTCGGCGCTCAGGACATGTCGCAGCATGAAAGCGGCGCATATACCGGCGAAGTAGCCGCCAACATGCTCTTGACAGTAGGCGTCACGTATGTTATCTTGGGTCACTCCGAGAGGCGGCAGTACCATGCCGAGAACGATGGCTTGGTCAATGCCAAAGCAAAAGCCGCCTCTTCAGTGGGTTTGATACCAATCATTTGTGTTGGTGAGACTCTGGAGCAAAGAGAAACCGGGCAGACCGAGCAGGTCGTCGGCACACAAGTTGACGGAACACTGGCAGGTCTGCCAGTTGATTTGATCGCTAAAGCGATCCTTGCGTATGAGCCAGTCTGGGCCATCGGAACCGGGAAAACCGCCACGCCGGAAATGGCACAGGCGGTCCACAAATTCATACGGCATAAGGTGACCGAGTATGGCTCAGAGGCTGCCGAGACGCTCTCTATACTGTACGGCGGCTCAGTGAAACCGGGGAACGCTCGCGATCTGTTAGTGCAGCCCGATATTGATGGCGCCCTCGTTGGGGGGGCATCTTTGAAGGCGGTTGACTTTGTTGAGATTATAAATGCTGTACAAATGGAGGAATAACGCTTGTTTGCTGTCTGGGTAATATTTCATGTAATCGTCAGCATCAGCCTGATCTTGGTTGTGCTCATGCAGTCCAGTAAAGGTGAAGGTCTGGCAGGGTCGGCATTCGGCGGCGCCGGTATTTCGGGAGCTGTTTTTGGCGGACGGGGAGCAGCATCTTTCCTGTCGAAAGCGACTACTGTACTGGCTGTGTTGTTTATGGTTAACTGCGCCGCTTTGGCGTTCATGTCCGCCAGTGGCCGCACCCGTGGTAGGACGCCCAGCGCCACTACAAGTGAGTCTGCCGTAACCAGTCAGGCACAGGCGGAACGTGAGAGGATGATGCAGCAGCAACAACAAGAGCAACAAGCTGTCCCTCCGTCCGATTCCGGGCCGAACATCCGGGTCTTGCCCAACGAAGAGTCTCAGCAACAGCCAATCGACTCTCCGGGCAATTAGACATTGTTGGGTTTCTCCTCTCCTCAGGCAAGTTGAAACCCGGATTACTACTTCAAAGATTTGCGGAAGTGGTGGAATAGGTAGACACGCTATCTTGAGGGGGTAGTGAGGCAACTCGTGGGGGTTCAAATCCCCCCTTCCGCATTAAATAGTAACCCCGTAACCAGATGCCGGTTGCGGGGTTTTTCATTGCTGGACAGCCAGTAGGCAGATGCCCTACAATACTGATTGTCTGTTTATTCTAAGGCCGCAATCCGCCTCCGCTGTGTACATAACAACTACACAGCAGATACAGAAGCGATTCTGCCAGTATTAGCCTGCATTATTCATAAACTCCAGCTTACCCTACAACAGTCTGTCGGTGAGTCATCACGAGTGACCGGAGGGAGTGTGGTGATCTCAGTTATGCAACTGTTTCAAAAGCAAGAGATTGCCACGTCGTTTGCCTGTGGCAGACTCCTTGCAAAGACGTGAACGAAAAACTTGTGAATTATCCGGGTTAATAATGTCAGGTCTGTTCTAGACCTGACCTATTTTACTCTCTACTTCACCTTCTTCGCGATTATGACCCCCTTGCTGCCGACAGCGAACAGGCGGTTGCCGATGAGGCACATATCCAGCACATTGAATGACCTGGCCAGCAACTCAGCCTTCCATGTACGGCCACCATCGGCAGTTCGCACCATGGTTGCATCCAATCCCCCGGCATAGCCCACATTCTCATCAACCAACTCAGAAGCAATGTAAAGCTTGTTCGACCACTGATCCAGCTTGGTCCAGGTTTTGCCACTGTCAGACGAAAAAGCAAACATACCGTTCGGCCCGGCAAGGATGCCTGTCTTGCCAACAATCGATATAGTGCGCGCCACCATTCCATCGCCGGTCTTCACAAACTTCCAGGTCTTCCCAAAATCATCCGAGTTGAACAAGCGGCCAAAAGACAGTAGGTAAACCAACCCGCCAGGATGATATAGGATCTCGCTGTAACCCATACCGAGTGGCTCCTGCGTTTTCCATGTCCTGCTGCTATCGGTAGTCCAAAGCGCCAGTCCTCCAAACGGTGAAGCGGAATCTCTCGTCATCCCAATCACCAGACCAGTCCTGACATTAAACATCTCGATGTCTGTGAACCAGGGAATAGTGTCTTTGAGAGAGCTGTTCTCCCAGGTGGAACCCCCATCGTCAGTTCGATAAAGGGCACCATTTCGACCACATACCACTCCGCGTTTAGAGTTGGCGAAGCTGACATCTTCAAGGTGAAGGTCAGCCGCTACCGGGAAGACCTTCCAGCTTTTTCCGGCATCGTATGTCCGCGCGCAACTCCCCCTATCAGTTACGACAAAAAAGGTGTCGGGATGCACCGAGCAAATACCAGTAATGTTTTCCTCGGTGGGATAATTAATGACTTCCCAACCCTGAGCTGCGACTGATGCACACAGAATCAGTAACGCTAAAGTGATTACAATGAAATCTTTCATATAATTCTACACTGTCCTAAAAGTTGTTGCTTTCTACCGTCAACGCCGGTATAAGTTCTATGCCGTTGCATCTGGGCCAAGATAGGTTACACAAGTACAAAGGTCAACCGGTGACTTTCCGGCTAAAGGAACGGTAGCCATGGCGCAAAACGTAGTAGTTGAGCTTAACAACGTCTATCTGAAATCCGACCGGGGAGGACAGGTGTTTCGGGACCTCTCCTTCAAGCTTGAGGCAGGCGGTACGGCTGTAATCACCGGCGCCGCCGGATCGGGTAAGACAAGCCTGGCTGAGCTAGTGATTGGGCTGCAGTTGGCACAAAGCGGCTCCGTAGAGGTGATGGGTGAGACCATCAGACCGGTCAAGGCAAAAATCATCAAGCGCAATAGAAGAAAAATCGGCGGTGTAGGCGGCATATTCGATCTGATGCCTTCCTTGACGGTAGCAGAGAATATAACATTCCCACTCGTCCTTTCCGGGGAACGCCGAAAGGTGCAGCGGGAGCGGCTCTTGAAAATGCTGACTGAGTTCTCCCTATTGAAGCAGGCTGGAGAATATCCACGCTCCCTGACCAGAGTGGAAAACACCCTCGTGCAGCTCGCCCGGGCTTCTGTTGCACACCAGCCACTTATTCTGATAGACGAGCCATTGGCAGGCCTCGATCGGAAAACCTATCAACGCATTTTTGAATACCTAATTTCGGTTTCCCTCTCCGGACGGTCGATGATAATCCTGAGCTCGGACACTCTGCCTCAACAGCTTCCGAATGCAGACTACTATCAGATTGTCGATGGAGCTCTAGTGTGAGCAGGATAACCCACATCCTTAAGGAATTGAGCCGGAATCTTTACCGTAATCCGGGAACAGCTCTTGGTTCGTTTCTCTCTTTAATGTTCCTGTTCCTGCTGTTTGACCTGTACTGGGTCGCTGCCGGAACATCGGAAGAGTTTTACACTCGGCTGTTATCCCAGCTTAATATGGAGGTATTTATCTCCGAAGAGGTGGCGGACTCTACCCTGCCGGCAATTGAGGAAGCGATAGGCGCCGTGGAAGGGGTTAACTCGGTCGAGTATATATCCAGGCCAAAAGCACGGGAAGAACTGAGCCGACTGGTTGGAATCGATCTGCTTGTCGGTTATGATTCGACAAACCCCCTACCCCGATCTTTCATTCTCAATATATCGCCGGAATACCTCACTACCGTCGGCATGGCAGGAATCGAAACCGAGATATCAAAACGACCGGATATATCGGATATTTTCTACAGTAAGCAATGGCTGGAAAAAGCGGAATCGACCCGAGCGACAATCCGGAACTTCGGGCTGGCGCTGGGGGTCCTGATTCTGTTGACTGCCCTGATCAGTTCTGTAAACAACATCCGATTAAGTTCAAGGGCCAGGGCTGTGGGATTTCACCAGATGCGTCTGCTGGGTGCAGGCAGGTTCTTCCTGGCAGTTCCTTTCCTCATCGAAGGGTTGCTTATCGGTGGCATTTCAGCGGCAGCCGGGTGGCTGCTTATCTATTACGCCAAACAGGAGATCACATTTGCGCAGTTTGAGCTTATTGTTCCCACCCTTGAGGAAATCTTAATCTTTTGCGGTACGATGGCGATGCTGGGCATTATCAGCGGCTATCTGGGTATCAGAAAGCTCCTGAGGTAAGGGTATGCGAGGCGGTTTCGTCACCTGTCTCTTTCTCTTATGGACCCTCATTCCGGCCCAAACAGCTCCGGCAGACGACAAGAGTAACATCCTTTTCCAGAAAGGCGACCTCGACGAAATCCAGAAGCAAGTCAATGAGGGCCACCGTAGACTTGACTCCCTGAAGCAAGCCGAACTGAGGACGCAAAAAAGCGTCTCCGAGTATGACCAGAAAATCACAACCAACAAGAAGGTCGTCATGAGACTGAACCGGGAGTTGAAGCAACTGAAGAAGGAGATCAACCGGGGAGAGGAAAAACTGGCCACCCATAAAGAACTGCTCAACCGCGCCCGTCGACGCTACCTGGGTAGCGTCCGGCAGTTTTACCTCGCCGCCCACCGACCTCTGCGGACCTTCTCAGAACGAGTCAACAACGAGCTGGAACTCAATCGCCAGATCGTCTATTTGACAGCGCTGACCAGTTTTGAATCGGGAAATGTCGCCCAGGCTTCAGGGTATCTGGAAGAGTCACAGAACCGACTGGCTCAACTCACTGGCGAGAAGAAGAAAGTGACCGGCTTGAAAAAAAAGAAGGAAACAGCCACTACCCTGGAGAAAACAAGAAAGCAAAAAGAACAGCGCGCGCTCGAGCGATTGCGTCGGAAGAAATCCGAGGAGGCCGATCGCATCCTGACCCTTCAGCAAGCCGCACGCGAAATCGAGCGTATTATCGCACGCCTCGAGCGCCAGCGCCAAGAAGCAATAGCTGTCAGTCCAGGGCAGCCATCCGGCCCCTCGGCCTTCGCCTCTCTGCAAGGTCAATTACTGTCACCATTCAACGGGAAGATTGTCGTCGGGTTCGGCCATTCTGTGGACCCAATCACCAAGCTGAAGTCGTTTTCACCGGGGATCACTATCAAGGGGAATGCAGGGCGGAAAGTTATGGCTGTCGCTGACGGGACTGTGGTCTATGTCGGCAGTTTGCGCGGCTACGGCAATTTCATTATCATTGACCATGACGACCAGTACTATTCCACCTACGGTGGCCTCGGTAAGACATCGGTCGAGGTCAACGAGTATGTTCTGGCCGGTACGACCCTGGCATCGGTGGGAGAAAAAGGGCAGGTGAAGTTTGAGCTGCGCCATAAACGCGAACCCCTTGATCCTGTGAAATGGATTAAAATTGAATCCTTTTGATATGACACAGTTTCAGAGTAGAGCCTGGTCGACCCTGGCCAAAGCCTATGAATCCGGCCGGATCGGTGGAACATATCTCTTTCACGGCCGTGAAGGTGTCGGCCACTGGGCATTGACCATTTCCCTCGCAGCCCTTTTGAACTGCGAGAAACCCAGGAGAAGCGATGGCGAAAAATCGCCCTTGGTGCCTTGTGGTCAATGCCGGAGGTGCCGAAGCATCTTCTCTCTCAACTTCGAGGAGCTTCACTTCGCCCTGCCGATCCCTCCCCACAAGAGCTTCGACGAGGCCATTGAACTGACGGTGGAAGTACTCAATCTCAAAAGGGCCGAGCCGTTCATGATGCTGGCATCTTCGGCCAGTACCAACATACCAATTGCGCAAGCCCGCAACATCAAAAAACGACTCTCACGGCGAACTGTCAAGGGGACCGTTCGGGTCGTTCTGTTCTACCAGATGGAGAAAATGTTAGCTGCTTCCGCCGACGCCCTGCTGAAACTGATTGAGGAACCGCCCGACGACACCGTCATCGTGCTTACAGCCAGGAGGCCGGAATCACTATTGCCGACAATCCAGTCGCGGGCGCGCAAAATCAGGCTGAACCGAGTCCCTGAAAGCGCTATGAAAGACTACCTAACAGAACGGTACAGTCTATCGGACAAGAGAGCCACTCTCCTGGCGCGACTCTCCGACGGCTCGCTCGGCAGCGCCATTGAGATGATTGAGGCTTCTCCAGACGAAGAGGATTCTTCTCGACGTGCGGTCGGTTTCCTCCTCTTCAAGTCTTTGCTGAGTGAACCATCCCCGGAGGTTGTCTCCCGCATAGCCGATTTCGTAGGCCCACGAGACAGAGCACAGGCCGAGAGCCTCCTTGCCTTATGGCAATCGCTTGTTTGCGATTGCTCCCACTACGCACTTTCCAGCAATGAAGATGAAATAGTCAATATCGACTTTCTCTCTGACATAAAAAAACTGGCCGGATACTTCGTCGGCAATCAACTTCCCTTGCGAATGGCTGATAGTATCAAGATTGCACTTGCAGATTTACAACGCAACGTGCATATTCATGGAGCATTAGCGGCGCTCACTCTTAGAGTTAAGTCGGATATATCAGGCCGTGCGCAATATTGATGTTATGTAAGGCACGGTCGTAGAGGAGAGAATCGATGGCTGAGTTATACCTGGTAGAATTCAAAGGCTCACGGAAAGAGTACTTCTTCAATGCATTCTACCATTCGCTCAATCTCTTGGAATATGTGATTGTTGAGGCCGAACGGGGGGAGAATATCGGCATCCTGAAACAGAAGATAGATGGGAAAGTTGATCTCTCGTCCTCCGACAGGCCGCGCTCTATTCTCCGCTCCGCCAGCAAGGAAGACATAATCAGGGTCCAAGAGCTTCGGGAAAAAGAGAAAGATTATAAAAACGAGGTTATAGATCTCATCCAGCAACACGGCTTGCCAATGAAGGTCATCGATATCGAGTGTCAGTTCGACTGGAACAAGCTGACAGTATACTTCACGGCTGACCACCGGGTTGATTTTCGGGAGTTGGTTAAGGACCTTGCCGCCCGTTACAAGACGCGCATTGAACTGCGCCAGATCGGGGTACGTGACGAGGCACGACGCATCGGCGGTTACGGCATATGCGGGTTACCGCAGTGCTGCAACAGCTTTTTGAGTGATTTTGCCCCCATCTCGACCCAGCACGCACGCGAACAAGACCTCCCGTTGAATCCAGCCAAGATATCCGGCAACTGCGGCCGGCTCCTGTGTTGTCTGCGGTATGAAGCTAATCTGTACGCGGCCTGCCAGAAGAAGTTTCCTCCGGTCGGATCGTGGACAAGAACCAAGACAGGTGAAGGAAAACTCGAGCGAATCGACATTTTTCAGGAAGAGGCAATTATCCGAGACGAGGAGAACAACACGTTCCGGAGCCCGGTTGAGGATATTCTGACGACAAGCGCCAAAGAGCCGCAAGGGACACTTGCACCTGCCGCTACCACAGGGACACTCGACAACGGTTCGCTCGACGACGAAGAGACTAAAGAAGCTTTGAAAAAGCTCGACGACACTGAAGATGAAGGTTAGCTATTGAGCTGCCGGGAGATGGAGATGCCAAAACCCCTGTACGTCACGACACCTATTTACTATGTAAATGATCGACCCCATATAGGGCACGCCTACACCACCATTGCGGCCGACGTGATAACGCGATTTCATCGCCTGGCCGGACGCGAGTGCTTTTTCCTGACCGGTACAGATGAACATGGGTCTCATGTTGCCGAAGCCGCTCAGGCAGCGGGAATGTCGGAAATCGAGTTTTGCAACAAGACAGTAGAGACCTTTAAGACCGCTTGGAAAAACCTCTCTATTGAGAATGACTTTTTCATTCGCACAACTTCAAGGAAACATGAAAAAGCGGTCCTGAAAATCCTCGATGCTATGCGGGCTGCCAAAGCCGACGACGGCCGTGATGTAATCTACAGAGGATACTACGAGGGTCTGTATTGCACTGGCTGCGAGAAGTTCCTAACGGAAAAGGAGCTCGTTGACGGGGTATGCCCCTTTCACAATCGACCTCCAGAAAAAGTAAAGGAAAAGAACTACTTCTTCCGCCTTACGGCGTTTCTCCCGAAGATCAAACAGAAGATCGAGTCAGGGGAAATGGTAATCCTTCCCGAGGAACGTCGTCGGGAAGTGCTGGGACTGATCAACCAGGATTTACCCGACTTCTCACTCTCCCGCGAGAAAGTTAAGTGGGGGATTCCCCTGTCATTTGACGAATCGCAGTCGGCCTATGTCTGGGTGGATGCTCTCAGCAACTACATCTCCGCTATCGGCTACGGAGACGATCAGACTACGTTTGACAAGTGGTGGAACAGTGGTGAGGTAGTACACCTGATGGCCAAGGATATTCTGAAATTCCACTGTCTGTACTGGCCAGCCATGCTGATGGCAGCCGGGGTGAAGCTGCCCAACACGATTTACTTGCATGGTTTCTTTACCGTTGACGGTGGCAAGATGTCCAAGACATTGGGTAACCAGATCGACCCGAACGAGATGGTCGACGAATTTGGCGCGGATGGAGCCCGCTACCTGTTACTGACACAGTATCCCTTCGGTGTAGATGGTGACATCAAGGCCCGACGGTTCGTGACACAGTACAACTCCGACCTTGCTAATGATCTGGGTAACCTTGTTTCCCGAGTGGCAAAAATGATTGCCGTCAACTTTGACGGAGCCCTGCCGGAGCCGTACGGAGAGATAGAGGGGTTGCCGGAACTGATGGCACAGGCGGAAGCATCGCCCGGAGCAGCCTATGGCTATGTAATGCACTATGAACTCGGCCAGGCAATTACCGAGGCAATGAATCTCGTGCGAGCGACCAACAAGTTCTTCAACGACCGGGCACCGTGGGTTCTGGCCAAAGAAGGGAAGAAAAACGAACTGGGCGGGGTGCTGTATGCCTGTTGCGAGGTCATCCGCATCGTGTCGATCATTCTTTACCCGATCATGCCCGGGAAGATGCGTGCCGTCCGCTCTGTTTTCGGCATGAACGAGAGTACATTGACTTTGGACAATGCCCGTACCTTCTTTGACCTCAAGCCCGGCACCAAAGTCACACTCAAGGATGCAATTTTCCCCAGGTTGAAGGCACAGCCACCACAGGCAGCTCTTGCGTCCGCACAAGGCAGTGAAGTACGCACCGAGGGTACTCTTGACATATCCGAGTTTGCCAGAGCCGATATGCGCGTGGCCGAGGTACTCGAAGCAGAACAGGTTAAGGGAACTGAAAAGCTGTTGAAACTCCAGATTGATCTTGGTCGCGAGAAGCGTCAGATAGTTGCCGGAGTGGCCGAACATTATTCTCCGGAAAAGATCACCGGCATGAAAATCATTGTGGTGACCAATCTGAAACCGGTTGTCATTCGCGGCATCCCGTCCAACGGCATGCTGCTGGCCGCAACCTCCGGCAAAAAGCTGGTTCTGCTCACACCCGACGGCGACCTTCCTGCAGGCGCCAAAGTGAGCTGATGATCGACACCCATTGCCATCTTGACTTTGACGTCTACAACGACCGCCGAGACGAGATCGTCGCAGAGGCAAACGCCGCCGGTGTGCATACGATCATAAACATTGGCGTGGATCCAGACTCATCTGTTCGTTCAGTCGAGCTGGCTCATACCTATGACTCTATCTACGCAGCGGTTGGGGTACATCCCCATGATGCCAAAACGCTCAATGATGAAGTTGAGCACCAAATCAGGGAACTAGCGCACCGACCCAAGGTAGTTGCTATCGGTGAGATCGGGCTTGACTATTACCGCAACCTCTCCCCTCGCAGCGTCCAACGCCGAGCCTTTTGCCGCCAGATGGAGATGGCCGTGGAACTGGGATTGCCGATCGTGATTCATACCCGCGAGTCATTTCAAGAGACGGTGGACATCGTGAGAGAATATGCAGCGGACCTTACCGGTGGCGTCTTTCACTGTTTTCCGGGCAACGTCGATGATGCCTTCGAGGTTATCGACTTAGGTTTTGCCGTTTCTTTCGGCGGCGTCATTACTTTCAAAAACGCCAAGATGGCCCATGTAGCCACCCGGGTGCCGCTAGACAAAATCATTCTCGAAACTGATGCTCCGTTCCTCTCTCCGGAGCCCTATCGGGGGAAGGAAAACCACCCCGCCTACGTAATGTATGTCTACCGGAAGCTGGCAGAACTGAGGGGGATCAGTGTGAAGGAAACAGAGCAAGTTGTCGACCGAACGGCGCAGAAGCTCTTTAGGCTTGTTGACACTTATGGGGGCTGATCCTTGTCAACTTCTCATCCAAAGAAAAGATTCGGCCAGCACTTCCTAAAATCACCAGATATTGTCAAAAAGATACTTGACCTGATAAACCCGCAGCATGGACAGACAATTGTTGAAATCGGCCCTGGACATGGCGCCTTGACACTCCCCCTGGTGGAATCTGGCGCTAAAGTTGTAGCGATCGAGTTCGACCGCGAGGCCGCCGCTTACCTCTCCCGGCGATTGGGGAAGCACTCCAATCTTCGCCTTATCAATCAGGACTTCCTGAAGTTTAATCCCAATAGTGTCGGGCTTGCAAGGTTCACGCTGGTGGGGAATCTGCCTTTCAACATAACCTCCCCTGTAATCGACTGGGCAATCGACTACTGCTCCATGATCACGCATGCCTGCTTCATGGTGCAAAAGGAGATGGCAGCCCGGCTATCTGCAATGCCAGCGACGAAAAACTGGTCTCCCCTGTCGATTTTTACTCAGCTTCATTTTGACGTGGCACACTGTTTTGATGTCGCCCCTCGGCATTTCCAGCCACCACCAAAAGTCACTTCGACAGTTGTAACACTTACACCCGGAGAGAAGGTACGGATCGAGCACCCCACCCAATTCGAGCGAGTAGTGCGCACTTCCTTTCGGCAACGCCGAAAACTCCTTGTCAATAATCTTGTTCCGGACATAATCTCGCAACCTCAAGATGCGCGGGAGATTCTTCGCGAGTCAGGTTTTCCGGAAAAATGCCGTGCGGAACAGTTGTCGACAGCCGAGTTTTTGACATTGACGGACTGCTTGATCAAGCGTAACATTCTACAAGTACAAAGCACTTAGCTGTGCGCAAGCACTTGTAATAACGAACCCTAACCGGGAGTGAACCTTGCCTCTTTTATCCGTAAAGCTGGACTTAGTCGCCGCGATGCGGGAAGTCCGGCGGCTCAATGAGCCAGACCCGGCGCAGGCGGCTGTCCTGGCGGAGTTGGCAGGGGCCGATGGAATTGCTATTCAGCTTCGGTACGACCGCAAGTACATCCGCCATCGCGACCTGTATCTCTTGAAAGGCGTCGTTAAAACCAAGCTAACGCTGGAGATGCCACCGACAGACGATATCATCGAACGCGCCCTCGAAGTGAAGCCCTGGATGGTAACCCTGGTAGCCGACCATACCGACAGCAGCAGCCCGGTTTCACCTATCGAGTTTGACTCTGCGCCGATCGATTTCAACGACATCACGTCACGGTTTACTGCTGTGGGAGTCAACGTCTGCTTCTTCGTCGATCCGGAGATCAATCAGATCAGGGGAGCAGCCAAAGCCGGAGCTTCGGCAGTGCTTATTAACTGCACCGGCTATACCGAAGCAAGGACCGTTGAAGAGGCTCAGACGGAACTCGACCGTATTGATCGAGCCGTACAAGCGGCTTCCAAAGCCAACCTCGCTGTTCATTGCGGTCGTGGCATCAGCTACAAGAACGTTCCGCCTCTGGTCGAGCTAGGGTGTATCGACGAATTCGTAATCGGTCATGCTATCTGTGCCAAGGCAATGCTGGTGGGGTTTGATCGCGCCGTCCGTGAAATGATCCCACTGATTCAACCCCGACAACACAACCCATAGCCTGTTTCATGGTCACAGACGGTAACAGCACGACTTCGTCGGTAGAGATAAAGGCTCCGTCTGACATGAAGCCCGAGCGGCTGGATCGTTTTCTTGCCTCTCACCCAGAAATCGACATCACCCGCACACGAATTCAGATGTTAATTATTAATGGGCTTATCCTGGTCAACGGCAAAGCTATCGCCAAGAATCACATTCTAAAGGGCAGCGAAACCATATCAGTGACTATCCCTCCCCCACCGAAGGTCGACATAGTTGGCGAAGACATCCCGCTCGATATTGCTTATGAAGATGAGTTCCTTGCTGTCGTCAACAAACCGGCAGGCCTGGTGACACATCCGGGAGCGGGTAACTACACCGGCACTCTTGTTAACGCGCTGATCCATCATTTTGGGAAGTTGGCTAAGGGGTCGGGTTATGAACGCCCCGGCATCGTCCACCGCCTTGACAAAAATACTTCCGGACTGATTCTGGTGGCCAAGACTGATGACACCTACTACAAGCTGCAGCAACAGATGCAAAAGCGCGAAATCAAGCGCACCTACCTGGCTCTCATCTGCGGGCATGTTCGTGAAGAACAGGGTCTGATCGACCTGCCGATTGGGCGGTCGTCAAAAGACAGAAAAAAAATGAGCGTCACAGGCGTCGGCAGCCGGGCAGCAAAGACAAGCTACAAGTTGATTGACCGTTTTCGCATCTATGACTTATTGGAAGTACAGCTCCACACCGGGCGGACGCACCAGATACGCGTTCATTTCTCGCATCTTGGCCATCCGGTTTTCGGCGACCCCGACTACGGCGGCCGTCACAAATGGAATAAAGGTATCTTCGGCCCGGAGCAACAATTTGGAAAACGACTCCTGGCTCAGATCGACCGTCAAGCGCTACACGCAACACGACTGGAGTTCACTCACCCGGTAGGTGGACAGGCTATCCTACTTGAAACCAAGCCACCGGAAGATTTTGAGCGTGTGTTAGAGCTATTGGACAAGGAAGGACGGTGAGAGGGTACCATCCCTCTGCATAGCAGACATCCTCATCCACTGTGACCAAGTATCGTAGGCCGCAGATGTCCAGAGGCTGTCTCAGAAGGCGATTATTCTGGCTCGTGTAGGGTGGGGGCTTGTCTCCCACCAATTGACGGCGGACATAAAGCCCGCCGCTACGCGGAGTTGGCGAGCTGTGACTTCGCCTAGTGTAAATACATGAATGTTAGGACCAAACTTACGGGATGACCACTCCTCATCCTCCACGACCAAAAATAGGAGATCAACAAATTGCAAAATGGGGATAAGGCTATTCTATCTATTCTTGCGCAGGACCAGCACCATGCGCCAGGCCTTCTTATCGTTGTCAAACGGTACCGTAAGATCGAGGTCGCCATACGTAGCTACGATCTCGAACCGCTGTGACAAATCTATGAGCGCCTTGATCAGCCCGAAAGTAATATCACGCCACTGTTCGCGGCTGATAAACCGCTCAATAGCGCCATCCTTTCCGACAGTATATATAATAGTGCCGGTCTCCACCTCCGTTAAGGGGTCGACTTTAGCATCACTACCCCAATCAGTCTTGACTTTGATGCCGTCTCTTTCCATCTCCCACTCGTAATTGGTGCTACTGCGGGGACCGAACACATCACGGGGATGACTGAGCTCAATAACGTACAACCCACTCTTGACCAGATTGTCAGCTACGCTGCGAAAATGCTCTATTGTATCCTCATTGGTCAGCAAGAGGTTGAACGTCGCCATCATGCACACCGCCAGCTCGACCGGCTCGGGCAGCTTGAAAGAACGAACGTCAGCTTCAATTATCTCGCAGTCCAGTTTCTCCTGCTCACACAGCTTCCAAGCATAAAGCACCATTTCAGGTGAGCGATCGATTCCATAGGAGACAACCCCCCTTCGGCTGAACTCACGGCAGTATTGTCCAGGCCCGCAGCCGAACTCAACCATCGAGGTGATTTTCGTAAGTCCGGCTTGCGATGCGGCTGCAATGAGAAAATCCACTGCTTTAGGGTAGTCCCTGAAAGTGAACGCTATGTCGTAGACTTCGGGAAATGAGTATGGGGTTTGGTCCATGTAGTTTTATCCTTCCTTACCAGCATAAAATAGACCATAAGCGATGAGTGTCAATATCAATGCTTACCATCTTCTCATTCCCCAAGATATTGAGGTCGGCAGATGTGGAGAGGTTGTCCCACAAGTCTGATGTTCGGTTGGGTCTTGGCTCGCCCTGAGGCGAGGTGTGACCCGACCGAAAAGAAACGCCTTTGGGGCGCAAGCACTTGGTAGGCCACTCGCAGGGTAACACTCCCGACTTCGTCGTGAGCAAGACCCTGCGAAACGCCACAAACGCTCTTTTGGGACAGCCTCTGGATATCTGCCGCCCACGAGGAATAACGATGCCGCTATCCTCTGTTGACTTTCGCATAGTGCCAACTTATATACTGCTATGTCAAAGAAAGATACTAAGAACACGATTACGTACGCGGACAGCGGGGTAGATATAAAAGCCGGTGATGAGGCTGTCGAGCGGATTAAGAAGCTGGCACAGGAGACATTTAACAGCCAGGTGCTTACGGGAATCGGGGCATTTGGCGGCTTCTTCAAACCGGATATGGCTGACATTAAGAACCCGGTTTTCGTTTCTTCCACTGACAGTGTAGGGACTAAGCTCAAACTGGCCTTTTTGACAGACAAACACGACACCGTCGGCGAGGACCTGGTCAATCACTGTATCGACGACATTCTTGTCCATGGTGCCAAGCCGCTTTTCTTCCTCGATTATATTGCTGTAGATAAGCTGAAGCCCGAGGTTATTGCCGAAGTTGTGTCTGGGGTTGCACGAGGATGCAAAAACGCCGGAGTCGCCCTTATCGGTGGGGAAACGGCGGAACTGCCGGATTTCTACCATCCCGGCGAGTATGACCTAGTTGGCTTCGTCGTGGGAGTAGTTGACCAAGATAAGATAATAGACGGATCAGCGATTATGGCAGGCGACGTCTGTATTGGCCTACCATCAAACGGCCTGCACACCAACGGCTACACGCTGGCCCGCAAAGTAGCCTTTGAAATCGCCAAGCTAAAGCCGGGCGACATGATAGACGAGCTTGGAACCACTATTAATAAAGCACTCTTGAGTGTCCATCGCTGTTACGCACCGATCGTTCGTCCTTTGCTTGAGAAGTTCAACATTCATGGCATGGCTCACATCACCGGCGGCGGGATTCCGGGTAATCTCAAGCGGGTTCTACCGGACAATGTCGATGCCGAAATCGTCAAGGGGAGCTGGCCGGTACTGCCGATTTTTGACTACCTCAAGAAAGCGGGCAATATTGATCCTGTTGACATCTACTCCACGTTTAACATGGGGATCGGGTTTATTCTGGTGGTAGCGGAACAAGACGCCGACAGAATTATTAATGACCTAAAAGAAAATGGTGAAGTGACCTATCGGATTGGTAAGATCAAACCAGGGGAAAAGTCGGTGAAGTTGGTGGATTAGATCATGGTTCTGCTGTGTATCATGGATGGGTTTGGACTGCGCGAGGCGACACCAGATAACGCTATCGCCGCCGCCCGCAAGCCTAACTACGATAGATTGATCGCTGAGTGCGCCCATACCAAGATCGACGGTTCCGGTCCGGCTGTCGGGTTGCCGGAAGGTCAGATGGGCAACAGCGAGGTGGGGCATCTCAATCTCGGCGCTGGAAGGGTCGTCTACCAGGAGATAACCCGCATCGACAAAGCTATCGCCGATGGTGATTTCTTCGACAACGAAACCCTCATCGCCGGTATGTCACGCGCTGCGATTGAAGGGAAAGCGATTCACCTGTTCGGTTTGGTCTCAGATGGCTGCGTGCACTCGTCGCTGGAACACTTGTACGCCCTGGTGGAACTGGCCAAGCGCAACAACGTGAAAGAGCTGTACCTCCATGCTTTTATGGACGGGCGTGACACGCCACCCACATCAGGCCAGAACTACATGGCTGATGTTACCAAGAAACTTGACGAAATAGGCCTCGGCAGGGTCTCGACCATCTGCGGGCGGTACTACGGGATGGACCGGGACAAGCGCTGGGATCGCACCGACAAGGCATACAGGGCTATTGTGTATGGCGAGGGGCGGAAATTCACCGATCCGGTTGAGGCAATACAGGCTTCTTATGCCGATGGTGTTACCGACGAGTTTATCGTACCTCTTGTTATTGACCTTGGCTCTCCCGGGGTCGGTCGTCTTAAAGAGGGGGATTTGTCACTATTCTTCAACTTCCGTTCCGACCGGGTTCGGCAGCTTTGCTACATGTTTCTCGGATACAACATTGACGGTATTAGCCATCCTGACAATCCAAAAGTGGAATTGGTCACAATGACCAACTACGACACCAAGATGTTCGAAGCGAAAGTGGCTTTTCACCCCATGAAACTGAAAAACATACTGGGCGAGGTGCTTTCAAAAGCAGGTCTTAAACAGCTTCGCACTGCAGAGACAGAGAAGTATGCCCATGTCACATTCTTCTTCAACGGTGGAACTGAGAAACCGTTCGAAGGTGAAGACCGCGACATGATTCCGTCACCAAAGGTGGCGACGTATGATCTGAAACCGGAAATGTCGTCGGTGAAAGTAACAGATAACGCTGTCAAGAGGATCACATCCGGCAAGTATGATCTCGTAGTATTGAATTACGCCAACTGTGACATGGTTGGTCACACCGGGATTTTTGAGGCGGCCAAAAGAGCAGTAGAGGCGGTAGATACCGGACTTGGCAAACTGCTGAAGGCGATAGATAGTCAGAATGGCATAGCAATAATTACCGCCGACCACGGCAATGCTGAAATGATGATCGACCCGGATACAGGTGGCCCTTGGACAGCCCACACCACCAACCTTGTCCCTTGTATATTATATGACCCATTGGGCAAACCGGGGAAGGGCTCCTCCAGCCCCGTGCGCTTGAGGGAGGGAGGGGTTCTGGCGGATATCGCGCCCACTATCCTTGACATTCTCGGGCTCGACATCCCCAAGGAAATGACCGGCAAATCACTTATTCTGAGAGGTTGATTCTCTGAAAGGCATTCTTCTCAAGATCGGCCGTATTCTGCTTCCCCCCGACATCGACGTACGCAAGCGGCGGCTCGAACTAACGATCTGGTCGTTCCTTCTCTCGCTTTCGTTCTATCCGGAGTACTTCGGCTTTTTGGCCTGGTTCGCACTCGTCAGGCCCTTGATGATTATCTCTTCTCTGAAGGGACGACAGGCGTTTAACGCAGCGTACTTCTTCGGCTTTTTTTTCAACCTCTTCTCCCTCTATTGGGTAGCCCTTGTCACCCCGCCGGGGATGGCCACAGCGGTTGTCATAGTAGCCTTTTACTATACCGCCATGTTGATGACCTTCCACCGCCTATATCACATAAAGCCCCTTATCGGTTTCGTCTCTCTTCCGTTTTTGTGGGTCGGGATGGAATACTTCCGCACCCTTACCGAGTTTGCTTTCCCGTGGTCGGACCTGGGTTACACGCAGGCATATTACCTGTACATCCTACAGATAGTCTCGGTGATTTCGGTGCACGGTCTCTCGTTCCTGATTGTGACTGTCAATGTCCTGGTCTGGCAGGTGTTCCGTAAGTCATTGCCTGCTGAAAGACGACTGACCGCCGGTCTGGTGTCCGCCGCTACAGTTATTGCGCTGATTGCCTACGGCTGGATTGCAATGCCCCGTTTCCCCATAGAAGGCACGCTGGATGTCGCCCTTCTTCAGGGCTCGGTTCCTCTCGAGGTGAAATGGGCCAAAGGGAATGAAGAGCACAGCTTTCGATTGTACGACTCACTGACGCAGTCGGTTGCGGATAGCTCCGTCAAGCTGTACATCTGGCCAGAAACCTCGGTGCCGTGCTACCTCTCCCACAGCCAGCCTTGCCAAGCGCGGGTGAGTGACATCGTGAGGAAGTCGGAGGGGTATCACCTGGTCGGCTCTCTGGGCGCAGAGTATATACACGGAGAACCGCACTATTACAATTCGTGCTATCAGGTCAATCCCACGGGGACAATTGAGCGCCGCTACGACAAGGTCAAACTGGTGCCGTTTTCCGAGCATGTACCTTACCAGGATTACCTGCCCTTTCTGCAGAAGAAGTTTTTGAGAAAGTACCTGACGTTTATCGACCGCTACTCTGTTCAGTGGTGGTCCGACTTCTACCCGGGAGACTCAACCTTCTTGTTTCATCTTCCTGAAGGCAACTATGGCGTTTTGATATGTTTCGAGACGACCTTTCCTGAGTATGTACGACAGATGATTCTCGATGGGGCTGATTTCATCGTGGGTATTACCAACGACACGTGGTTCGGTCGCTCGGTCGGTATTCACATGCATTCGCAGATTTTCATCACCCGCGCTGTTGAGAACCGCTGCTGGTTTGCCAGGGTCGCCAACAGCGGCCTCACCTATATCGTGGACGGCTATGGCCGCATAAGGGAACGTTTGGATGTCTATGAAGTGGCGGCGCTGAGAGGCAAAGTCGGCAAACTTGACGGATATTCCGTCTACACCAGGATCGGAGATGTGGCTGGGAGTTGGTCTTTCTTGATAACAGTATTGATAATCGGTATATTGGTGCTATCATGGATCGGCAAAAAAGCCCTGGCTTCACATGCTGCACCCTCCTCGTCGCAGCATCACTGATAACTTTGACTTGTCTTGCTGCAGCGGTCCAGGCCGAGTGGCAGACCGTCACCTCCTTCAAGAATGTGAGGCGCATGTATCTCATCCATGACACGCTATGGGTGGCTACCTCCGGAGGGCTTCTATCTATAACTGACGTTGACGATCCAGGCAGAGCATTTGACAACCTCGATGGTCTGGGGACAGCCGACATCACCGACATCATTGAAGATGCTGAGGGGCAAAAATGGGTCGCCTGCTATGGCAGGCTCATAAAATTCAGCGAAGAACAGCCTAAGCAGTTCCTTTTTGAGAAGGACAACAGTCTGCTCGCACTGAATTGCGTGGTAGACGATGGGGATAATCTCTGGGTCGGTGCTGGTATCGGCCTGGTTCTGTTCTCAAAAACAATCGATAGTGGCCAGATCCAGGACAGTTACGGTCAGTTCGGCAACCTTAATCCCAACCCGGTCGTGAAGGATATCCTACTGGTCGGTGATACAATCTGGATCGCGACTTCCTCCGGCCTGGCAGTTGCAGAGAAGGCCGATCCAGCCTTGTTGAAGTCGCCGGCTGCCTGGACCGTATTTGGTCTCGATAACCACCCTGAATTGGGCACTGAGGATATACGCAGGGTCGTTCTGTTCGAAAATGCCCTGTACATTGCGAGCGCGAAAGGGATGTTCCGCCTCGATCGGTCGCCAAGCGACACCTCTTTCACTATGATGCCGATTGGGGTAAATGCCGCGTTTACTGACCTCAAAATCGAAAACGACTCCCTCTTTTTCTATTACCGCTGGGGTATGGGAGTAGTTAAGGATGCGACTTTCAGCTCTCTCCCGACTAACGGCTTGCCGTCTTCTCCCGCTACCGGTGCCAACAGTGGAACATTCCGCTGGGTCGGTTTCACCGGTGACGGAATCTACCATGATCAGGAATCGTCAGGACAGTTCGTCGAATATGTGTACACCGGTCCACCGGGAAACAACGTGTCGGGCATTGTAGTCGACAGGGACGGGTTAGTCACGGCCGGATTTACGGACCGGAAAGCGGCTCAATACAATGACGATGGTGAGACCTGGACGATACGCAATATCCGTTCCGCTACAACGGAGCTAACTCTCGATTCGTCCGGTTGGGCCTGGGTGGCCACTCACGGCAGTGGTATCTGGGGTATCAGGGACGACACCGTAGTCAACTATGATGAAACCAATTCCTCTCTGAGGGGTATTGACACCGATCCTGGTTATGTCGTGGTGCCCGGGGTGGCAACCAACGGGAGATACGTTTTTGCCGCCTGTTACCGTGCTGTGAATGGTTATCCGATTGCTATCGGCGACCTCAACAACCTTGACAGTCCATTCGGATGGGACTCACTCGGCCCACCTGACAGCATCTCCAACGAATATGTTACCTCCGTGGACTGCTATAACGGCCGGCTGGCGGTCGGAACTATGTCGGCGGGTGTTTTCGTGTGCCACCTGGGGGACAACCCATTCAATCGCGGTAGTGGTTGCTGCTACCAGTATACGACCGAGTCCGGTCTCAACTCCAACGTTATAAGGGTAGTCAGGTTCTCTCCCGACGGCAATCTGTGGGTGGGCACGAACTTTGGGATTGCCCGCTGGGACCTTGATCGGTTCGCGGAGGTCATACCACCAGAGGGAATCGGCCCGGATATCAGTGCTCTGGAGTTTGACGGTCGAGGCAACCTGTGGATTGGCTCAAGAAACGGCATTGGCTGGGTCAATGGCGCCTCAGGTGCTTCTACGGTGTACACCACGCGCAACAGCGGACTTGTTTCCGATGAGATTAATGGCCTGACAGTAGACCCGCTCACCGCTGATTTGTATGTGGCCACCTCTTCCGGAATCTCAATTTTGCGATCAGGGATCAGTTGCCTAACTTCCCAGATCGCTGATGTGGTTGCCTACCCGAATCCCTTCGTCATCCGGTCAGACAGCGACCGACTCAACTTCAATTTTGCCAAGACCGGCTCTGTCCGCCTTTTCACTATTGCCGGGGAGTTGGTCAACGAGCTCTCTATCAATACCGCCTGGGACGGACGCAACCAGAAGGGAGGAAAAGTTGCTTCTGGAGTCTACATATACATCCTCACCGATAAAGAGGGCAACGTTGGGAGAGGGAAAGTGCTGGTGATTTGCAAAGAATGAGAGTTGTTCGCTACCCCTTCGCACGTATTTCATGGGGTGACATCGCTCCCTTAATCGGGGACTCTTTTTTTGGCTCGCCGGGATTCGCCAATCTCTGGCGCACTCTCGGAGGCAAACCGGTCTATTGGCTGGTAGAACATGGCGATCGGATACTTGCTGTACTTCCAGGTGTTGAGTTTGGGATCAGGCCATTCAAAAGGTTTTATGCCATGCCCGCTGGATGCTACGCCCGTCTATTTTTTAATCCCGATACTGCTGTCGATAGAGAACGGATCGCACTGATGACGCTTGGTGCGCTGGCTTCTCAGCGCTATGTCAAACTGTTTGTCTATGATTTCTACAAATCCTTGCCGACTGATTCGAGGTTCAACATCCAAACGCGCACCACAACATTGGTGGATGTCTCAAACCCAGACTGGCAACCGCCTGAAAGAAACATTCGGCAAGAGATTCGCAAGGCCGTGCGAGAGGGTATTCATATCGAGAAGTTTAATTTGGACAGGCATTACTCTCAATTCCTTAGGCTGGTGAAGGTATCCGAGAAACGGATCGGATGCAAATGTTTGTTTTCGACTGGGTTTTTCAAGGACCTGGCCGCGTTGGCGGAAGAAGACAAAAGGGTGCAGTGGGTCTGGAGTGAACACAATGGCCAAGCAGTTTCGTCCCATATCTTTCTCGTCGAGCATGATAACTTGCTTTTCTGGCAGATGTATTTCGAGAAGACTCTTACGTTCCTAAAACCGAATCAATATGTTCCTTTTGTAACTGCGAAAAGATTGGCTCGAGAGGGAGTGAAATGGCTTAACTTTGGTGCCTCCCCTGAGAATGCGCCGGGGATAGTATTCTACAAAAAAAAGTGGGGTGGAAAGCTATACAGTTATAACTGCTATGTGATGAAAAGAGGCTTAGGAAGGTTTCTGTGAATACGCGGAAACTGAAAATTCTCCTGTTGGCCAACAGCGATTCGTTCCATACGGAGCGCTTCCTCGCCGAACTGCGCCGGCAGGGATGCCACGTACTGGTAGCCTCTCTTGAACGTGGACACCTACACCACTTCCATCTTAAATGCAGAGGGCCGCATCGTTTCTTTCATTATTTGATGGCGGCGGTGGAAATCCGTCGGCTCATAGATCGCTTTCGACCTGATATTATCAATCCGCATCATGCCAGCGGCTATGGCTTTTCAGCAGCCCTGGCCAATATCAGCAAGAGAGTGCCGGTAGTACTGAATCTGAAGGGTGGCGATATCCTACTGGCTCCCCATAAGTCATTTCTTCACAAAGTGAAGCCCGTCCTAGCGCTGAAGGCCGCCGATTATGTCATAGGCGATTCTCAATATCTCGTCTCGGCGGCAGAGGAGCTTTCGCCTCTATCGGCGAAAAGAGTTATCCCCTGGGGGATTGAAAAAAGGTACCTTTCCTATCACAAACAAAGCTACAACTTCCAGAATCCGCTAAGAATTATAGTCCCCCGCACCCAGGAAAAATTATATAACAACCTGTTTATTGTTCAGTCTCTGGCATCCCTTCTACGCGAAGACAAGATAGAGATAACCTTCACCAACTTTGGCAGCCTTGCCGAAAGTTTTCGCCGACAAACTCAGGCCGTCACAGACAGGGGAGTGAGCTTCTACGACAAAATGCCGCGGGCCGAATTCCTGCCCTTCATGGCCGAGCATGATGTCTATCTCTCTGCCTCGACCACAGATTCATCACCGGCCTCATTAATTGAGGCGATGGCGCTTGGCCTTTTGCCTATTGCTGCGGACATACCGGGAGTGAGAGAATGGTTGACTCCCCACAGCGGCTATCTTTTCAGACAGCATGATGCCGAAGCTCTGAAAACCGTGATCATGAGGCTGCTTGAGAAGCAGGACCCACACGAGCGGATGCGCCAAAGGAACTTGGAGCGGGTAAGAGAAAAAGCGGTTTTCGAAGAGAACATAGCCGAGCAGCTCGCTATCATGAAACACCTGGCGGGAGGGAAGCGCCATTGAAAAACCGCAAGGCTCTGCTCATCTGTTACTATTTTCCGCCTCTCGGGGGAGCGGGAGTTGGACGGCCGCTGGCCCTGTACAAACACCTCCCGGCATTCGGCTGGGAATGTCACGTGCTCACCGTTAAACCAGTTGCTTATCGAGTCTACGAACCGGAGCTGCTGGATGGTTTGGATACTAGCCACATCTATCGCGCCGGATCTCATGACCCACAGAGGCTGCTGCACCTGCTGGGTATCAGAAAGGTGAGTGATGTCTCTATTCACCGCCACAGGAAAATATCCGGCAGGTTCTTTCCCGATTCCAAGGTCGGGTGGGTGAAACCGGCTATCCGAATGGGAAGGGTGCTCTCCTCCAACAATCGTTATGATGTCGTTATTTCCACATCACCTCCAATTTCGAGCCACCTGGTGGCCAAACAGTTGTCCACCGAACTAAATATCCCGTGGGTCGCGGACTTCAGGAATTTCTGGGAGGTTCACAAACCGGAACAGGTATTCAGGTACCAAAGACAGACTGAAAGAGCGTTGAACTTGCTGAAAAGCATAAGGCAGCAGGCGACAGCCATAACGGCACTGAATGGTTCTATTGCCAGCTACGTCGAAGCTGATGAGGTCATTCACAACGGCTTTTACAGCGATTTTGCAGCGCGGTGGAAAACTCCCCAACAGAGCGAACGATTCGTGATCGGTGTGCCGGGAACACTGGATGACATTTGTCCGATTGAACCACTGCTCAAAGTAGTTGCAGCAGTTCGAGAGAAAGCACCGTTCCTATTTGATAAAATCAAGCTGCTGCAGGTGGGACGTGTCAATATCGAATGGTTGCAACCCCAACTTGAGAAGTATGGTCTCAAAGGCCAATGCGATCTTCACCTATTTCAAAAAAGAGTTGATACTATAAAAATCTTATCACAAGCCTCGCTGTTTTACCTTGGGCTGCCATCGCCGGAAGAGAAGGGTGTAATACCGGGACGGATATATACTCTTTTCGCCTCGGGTCGGCCGATACTGGCCGCGGTACCACCAGATAGCGAAGTCGAGAAATTGATCAAACGAACCGGCCATGGCTTTTGCTTTTCTGATAATAATATCTCCACCGCGGTCGACTATTTGTCTGGACAGATCAGGCTATTTGAAACGAACACTCTCAACATCATCCCTCTACCAGAGTTTGCAAGACAATTCTCATCAGACAACCTCGCCAAGAATTTCGCCCACCTCTTTGATCAACTGTAGGGCAGGTCTCTCCCCGAGACCTGCCATCCGCCGAAGGCGGACAGGAGTCAAGGACTCCTGCCCCACATTAACTCGAACACAGCATAGCGTGATTTCTATTTCAGCAGTGTCATCTTCTTCACGGCCGTGAACTGCCCGGTCTGCAAACGATAGAAGTAAATGCCGCCGGCGACAGCCCTGCCGTTATCATTCTTTCCATCCCATTGCACCGTATAAGTGCCTGCCGGAAGAGGCTCGTTCTTTAGCGTCTTAACAAGCTGCCCGAGGACGTTGTAGACGGAGAGCTTCACATGAGAGTACTCGCCGAGATCGAAAGCAATGGTCGTTGTAGGGTTGAAGGGATTGGGATAGTTCTGCGCCAGTGAAAACGAGTACGGCAATCCAACCTCATCCTCACCGATATCACTGGTAACAGTCGGAACATAATCATTCCGGTTAATCATGAAACCCGCTTTCACAGCCGAGACGGTGCAAACGCTGTCTACAACGAAATCATCACTGAACAAGACCAAACCGTAGTCATCAGTAAGAGCTTGTGACACCAAATGCCCCCCCGTGCTGAGAACAACGAGACAGCTTTCAACAGGGCTCTCATCGGCAGTAACGAACATATTCAAAGCACCGCCATCATAGGCGACTGTCACCGATAGACTCCCAGGTACCTCCGTGTAGACTCTCAGAGTGGGATCGCCGAAGAAGTTTTGTCCGTACACGAGATCGCGGTAGTAATAATAGGCTTGCTTGGAAGCGTACATGGCGGTGACTGCAGGACGATCCGGATAGGCAAACAAGGAGTCGAAAAACGCCTTCTGCAGCAAATGGCTAGAACTGACCCAGCCCCAGCGGGAGTACGCCACAAACCCAACCGCTCCGGCATTAGGCAGGCCGAGAAGAGTCTGCACAAGGTTTGGCTTGGTCTGATTGAAAGGAGGCTGGTCTTTGTCAAAAGCCCCATTGCTACAGGCAAGCGAATAATAGAACGAAGCTCTACCATTCTGTAATAGAGAACGACAATCTCCGTTGCCAGAGCCCTCCACCTGACTCATAAAACATGATTTGGGCCAGTCGTTGTAACCGGAGGTGCGGACAGCAAAGACGTCATTACAACCATGGGCGATTATGTTGATGATTCCCCACCCGTCCGAAAGAGTCTCGATCAAATCGTCGGCGCGCTTGTTATACGGAGTCGGATCATCGCCCGAAGCCGCCTCGACGCCTTCAACTGTATCAATGGAGAAATAGTCCGGATAGGCAGCGACGATCCGACCATGCTGCCCGCCACCGCTATAGTCCCGCATCTGATCCGAGGAAAAGAAAAAGGCTCGACCCAAGTATGACCGCTCACTGCCGCCAGGAGACGTTTCATAGGCAATCAACTTGTCCACGTAATTGGCAAGCTGCTCAACGCTGTTGAAAGACAGGCGACCAACAAACAACTCGGGCGTAAGATCAGCGGCATCATCATACGGTTCGCCCCAAACGCCGTCACTGTCGATATCCCATTCACCGGAGAGATCGGCGAAGTACAGATCACAAATCTCCTGTGACTCCAGCGAGGGAATCACGTTGGTCGCGTAGTAATATGCGTATCTTATCGGTAACACCGTTTCGTCACCGGCCAACAAGACATATCGGCCGCCGCCAGCAGAGAATTGCTTCAGGTACTCACGCAGCTTCTCGGCATCGTCGCGACCGGAACAAGCCGCAAGAATATCGTCAACAAACACGACGGCTGTCCTGTATCCGGTTGAGGTCTTGTACCTGGCCAACTCCCGACAGGGCACAGCCAACTCAAGCGAAGTGATGATCACATAATCAATCCCATCAGAAGCACCCATAAGATCAAGACGGTCCCTACTATTACGATTTCCGGTAAAGACATCCCGATAAGAGAGCAACTGCTCCCGGCGGACAAGTCGTGATCCGACCGATATCTTGATGGACCGATTAAAAAATGCATGACCGAGGCTGTCCGCGGTGACCGGAAAAACTGTCAGCTTCAGGTAGCGTTTGCCATGGACAATTACCTCCTCGTTGCCATAGACCGCTTCCATTCCAATTCTGTTATGCCTTGAAAATGACTTCCCGATCTTGTCATAAAGCTCGGGATCCGACGTAGGTATGTCTTCAAGGGAAGCCTCAGAGAGCGACATATCAATCGATTGTCGTTCTGAGGCTACGAAACTGATTGCGTCCGCATGTTCCCCGGCCAACAGTTCAACATAGAACGTCTTACAGCAAATGAGCGCCCGCCTTCCCACCGCTACCGGCTCATAGCCGGGATAGCCAACCTCAAGTCTTGCTGGCGAGACACGCAGCAGTGACTGGTCGAATTCTAAGGTTGCAGGCCCAGACGCCGCAGCACCGGCCGTGAGCACCAAAATCAACGCATATACAGCGAAAACTATCTTCACACTACCCTCTGTTTCACTCTGAATCCGGTTATTAGAATGCAACTTGACGGCCTTGCCTGGGCGGGGATATCTCATGGAAGGCAGGGGCGCAACACAAGAAGTATACATCGGTTACAGCGAATACTTAAAGTACAACACAAGATCGACGCTCTGGACGGCCTACGATTTGGGGGGAAAATTCCAACTATATGTAGGAGGTGTGATAGGACAAATCATCAGGCGAAAGAAAAATGTCTCGGTGAGTCTCTTAGCACAGAAGAGGTTACATTTACGATATATGCTACTGCTTGAAAGAAAAAAGGTTACAGGCTGTATTTATCGCATGGTAAATGCAAAAAAAGACTTGACTAAGGTGGCGAGAATATGCTACTAATGGTTTAGAGTAGGAGGCAGTGGTAAATTGTGGAGAACCAATTGTCCGGCTTCTATGGAAAATATAACACTACGATGGACAACAAAGGGCGATTCCCCTTGCCTGCCAAGTTGCGTAGTGTCCTCGGTCCCGGGAAGAAGCGCCTGTTGGATGGTGGCCTGATATTGACAAAGGGCTTGGAAGGTTGCCTGACTCTTTACCCCCAACCTGAATGGCAAGAGATACAAGAACGTCTTGCCTCTCTCCCTTTTACCCAAAGAGATTACCGATATTTCAGCCGCCGGTTTTATTCATCGGCAGGCGCAGTGTCACCCGATCGAAACGGCCGGATACTTATCCCTTCCCATCTTATCTCAGAGGCAGGGTTAAAAAAGGAACTACTCGTGATTGGCGTCAACCGCTGGGTGGAAATCTGGAATCCCGATCGCTTCGATTACTATCTGGAGCAGTTTTCCAGAAGCTACGAAGAAGTAGCGGAACGATTGTTCATGCGAAATGGCGAACAAAACGACCAAACCATACCACCTGCCGGTGATGGCAGAAGAGGTGGTTGAGCTCCTCATAACGAACCGGGATGGCACCTACGTCGATTTGACCGCCGGTTTGGGGGGACATCTGAAAGCACTTGCAGAGGCGCTGGCACCTAATGCCCGCCTATATGGCCTGGATAAAGATCCCGAAGCCGTAAAACTGGCTACAAAGAATTTAGCCAACTGCAGACAACTGAAGGAAATTGTAAAAGCCTCCTTTGGAGACCTTGAGGCAGCAATGGATGGGGTAACAGAGGAACTGTTTGACGGAACCTTGTTGGATTTGGGGCTTTCTTCCTACCAGCTCGACATCCCCCAGCGCGGTTTTTCATTCCGTCAGGAGGGCCCTCTGGATATGCGGTTTGATCCCACCTCCCAGACTATAACAGCAGCCGATTTGATCAACTCGCTCAGTCAGGAAAAGCTGACGGAGATCATTCGCTCTTTCGGCGAGGAACGACGGGCATACGGAATTGCCAAGGCCATTATCAGGGAACGAGAGAAGACAATGATTCAGACAACGGCTCAGCTGGCAAACATCGTGACCGGCGTCACACCTCCCCCCCATCGAGCCAAATCATTAGCGCGAGTGTTTCAGGCCTTTCGTATCGCTGTTAACTGCGAACTTGAGCAACTGCAGGCAGTCTTGCCGATGGCTCTCTCGAGACTGAAGGTCGGAGGCCGTTTAGCGGTGATCTCTTATCATTCACTGGAGGATCGCCTCGTGAAACGTTTCTTCCAGCAGGAGGCAAAGGGTTGCATCTGCCCACCCGGGTTGCCGGAGTGTATCTGCGGAGCTACACCACGCGTGAGGATTCTCACCCGCAGGCCAGTGACACCCCGATCAGATGAAAATGACCGCAACCCGCGGGCACGTTCGGCAAAACTACGAGTAGCGGAGAAAATAGCAGCATGAAAAGGACAATGCGGAAGTTCAAGGAGACAGTCGAGATTCGGTCCTCGGTGATTAACCGGCTGCGCTCGCATCGCTACTTCCCGGTCGGTGTTTTCATGTGTGCCTTTCTGGCGGCGGCCTGTTTCCACGTTTGGCAGAGAGTCAAGGTTCTGGAACTGGTGAAGGAGGTCTCGTACCTCAGAGTAGAAAATTCCGACCTCGTCAACAATGTCAAAAAAGTCTACTCCGAGATATCCTCTCTGGAGATGGGCTCGCGAATTGAACTCTACGCCTGTGACACACTTGGTCTACAACCAATTACCGCAGATCGTCTTATCACGCTGGCACCAAAGAAGGCACAAACCTACCCACAGGACCAATTCGCCCTCCTGAAAGCAGGGATCAAGAGAGCTCTAAGATATGTACCAGTAGTGAAGCAGACCAGCGCCACCGCCAGTGAACTCCGCCCTATTGAGATTGATTCGCTTGCCACCCAAGGCAAAAGCAGATGAAACGTACTAAACAGGAACGTTTACGGCTAGGTGCATTGTTTGCAATGGTCTGTGCCTTTTTCGTTGTAGCCATTTTGAGACTCGGGCATTTTCAAATCCTGTTGCACCCGCAGTACAGCAAAATCGTTGAAGATCAATCCCGAAGGGAAGTGTCGATTCCGGCCAGGCGTGGCCTTATCTACGATCGCAATGGCACGATTGTCGCCGACAATGTGACAGTGTCCTCACTGTATGCCTATCCAGTCAACAATGAGCAACTGCGAGATGCCTCATCTTATCTGGAGCGGCTGCTCGGCCTCGAACAGGGAAGCGCCCGGAAGAAATTCGGTCTTGCTACAGGGAGGTTCCGTTGGATAAAAAGGAGAATCGATGACAAGCTGGCACGCACAGTCGAGGCCGACAACCCCGGTGGGCTGTACCTTCGCAAAGAGACGCAACGAGTGTACCCGTATGGGCTGGTGGGGAAACAGGTTCTCGGATTTACAGACATAGACCACCACGGTCTGGCAGGTGTGGAGCTTTCGTATGATTCCGTTCTCGCAGGCAAAAAGGGTTTAGCCGATATCCGTCGTGACGGCCTTCGCAATATCTTCCGAGTCAAGGAGGCAGCGCTGGTTAAACCGCAGCCCGGCAGATCACTGGTGCTGACGATTGACTGGCAACTGCAGGCTGTTGTTCAGCGGGAACTCGAACAAGGGATTGATAAATATCATGCTAAATCAGGCATGGCGGTATTTATGGATTGCAACAACGGGGATATCCTTGCCATAGCGCACTTCGATCCCAAAGAGAAGAACAAGGACAAGCCGGTCAAGCTTCGAGCCGTAACAAATCAGTTCGAACCGGGATCGGTATTTAAACCATTTACCGCAGCGGCTTTTTTGGAAGCCGGGGTAGTCAATCCTGCGGACTCTATCTATTGCGAGGAAGGTAAGTGGAAGATCGGTCGGCGTACACTCCACGACGATAAAAAATATGGCTGGTTAACGTTCGGGCAGGTTATAGAGTTATCCAGCAACATCGGAGTTGCAAAATGCGCGATAGAGCTCGGCGGCGATGAGTTGTATAAAACGGCATGCCGTTTTGGGATGGGTAAGAAACTCGGTGTCGGCTTACCGGGAGAGATCAAGGGAAGTGTGTTCCGTCCCACACAGTGGTCAGATTACACCATAGCGGCGTTGGCCATGGGGCACTCGGTAGCCGTAACAGCCCTGCAAATGGCTGCCGGATTCACAGCTATTGCCAATGGTGGAAAGCTGCTGCTCCCGAGACTGATCCTCGGCGGGGTCAGCGAAAACAGATTTGTACCAAACAACAGCAGCGACAATGTGATCGCACAAGTTATGAGTGAAACCACGGCTGGTACGCTCCGCACCCTCTTGGAAGGAGTCGTGGAGAGGGGGACAGCCGAGGCGGTTCGTTCTCCCGTAGTCACCATAGCTGGAAAAACAGGCACGGCGGAAATCCCAAACCTGAAGCAAGGCGGGATCATCAAAAACAAGTTTGTAGCCAGCTTTGCAGGGTTCTTCCCGCGCGAAAAACCGTTGGTCGCCGGCATTGTCATCTTCCATGAACCGGAGCCGATACACTATGGCGGCTGGACAGCGGGGCCGGTGTTTCGCAGAATTGCTGAGCGGTATCTTATCTTAAGGCCGGATCTATTCCCCGTTGATTCAAGACTGCTGGTAGAACATTCCCGGCGAGCAGAAAATACTGTGAAGGTTCCCGACTTCATCGGACGCGACTTGACCACAGCAGCAGCCACAGCCGCCGAGCACGGCTTGCGGTTGCGCACCAACGCCTCCGAGGGCAATGTCGTCTGGCAGTTCCCGGCGGCTGACAGATTGGTTTTCGCTGACGATGAAGTTATGGCGGCTGTCGTGGAAGTAGGCAAATCAGATCTGCAAATGGCTGACCTGACAGGTCTGTCAATCCGTCAGGCTTCAGCCTTTCTCAAGTTTGCAGGTATAACATACAAGATAATGGGGAACGGCCGGGTGACAAAGCAATCAATCCGACACGGCCAAGAAATAACAGACAAGACTCTCTGTCGGCTTCAATGCCGACCGCAGTAGGAGGGAGCCATTACACTGGGAGAGTTAATTCGGGAGTTGCCGGGGGTTGAAAGTACCGGCCGCACCGACATTGAAATCGAGACAATTGAATACGATTCACGCTTGGTGCGAAAGAACGCTTTGTTTTTTGCCGTCAAGGGCTTTACTCACGACGGCTACGACTTTGTCCGGCAGGCAAAGGCTAACGGCGCCGTAGCCGTGATGGGGGAACAGCACAAATGTCGTGTTATTGAAAACCACGTACACGTCCCGGACATCCGGCAAGCAATGGCGGATGTTTCAGCCCGGTTCTATGGCAATCCCGGGCTCAAGCTGGAAATCTACGGCGTCACCGGTACCAATGGCAAGACGACCGTCTGCCATCTCATCAGACAGATCCTTGAGAAAGGGGGCAAGAAGATCGGTCTGGCCACTTCCCTTGCATACGACAGCGGTAGGGAAACCTTCCCAGCGGAACGAACAACGCCTGAGTCGCTTGACCTTCAGCGTCTGTTGTTTCTCATGAAGAAAAACGGATGCACAAATGCGATTATCGAAGTCTCATCACATGCACTTGTGTTGAAACGGGTCGAAAATATCAACTTCCGAGTTGCTGTCTTTACCAATTTCACACGCGACCACCTGGATTTCCACAAGACGATGGACGAATATCTCAAAGCCAAAGCCCTCTTGTTGGATAAGCTACAAGGTTATCCATGTTATGCGGTTGTCAATCTCGACGTGCCGGAGTTCCGAGGGTTTTTTGGCAACCCGGAGCTGTCCTGCTTATCCTTCTCTCTCAGCGACCGCAATGCGGATGTATATTGCAGCCGATACCACCTCGAAGCCGATCATACTACGCTTGACCTAGTCACCCCTATCGGAACGCGGACCGTAACCTACAAATTACCCGGCCGGTTCAACCTGATGAATGCCCTGGCGGCGGCGGCGGCGGGGTTGGCCGGCCACATGGACCTCGATATTGTAATCAGCGGTCTTGAATCAGCCCGATCTGTGCCGGGCCGGTTTGAAGTGATCCGAGCGGGGCAGCCGTTCGCAGTGTATGTCGACTACGCACACACACCAGACGCAATTGAACGCTTGTGCCAGTCGGCACGTGATATTTCCAAGGGGAGGCTACTACTCCTCTTCGGATGCGGCGGCAACAGGGATCGTGGCAAGCGTCCCTTGATGGGTAAAGCCGCTACCACCAGTGCGGACTATACTGTCCTGACCTCGGACAATCCGCGCGACGAGGAACCGGAGGCAATTCTTGCAGAGACCAAAGCTGGCATGACAGGAAACGACTATGACGTGCACGTTGATCGCCGTGAGGCAATCAGGGCTATTCTGCGAAAGGCTCAGACAGGTGATGTTGTTATTGTCGCCGGTAAGGGAGCTGAAAAGTACCAGGAAATCAAGGGTGTCAGGCACCCGTTTGACGATATAGGTGAGGTCAAAACCGCGTTGATAGACCTCGGGTATGCACCTTTAGCAGAAGACGAGGGGAATTGATCAGTTTGCGCTTCGATCAATTAGCTGCGGCGATCGGTGGAACACTGTACCACACCGGCGGCGCCTCCAGGTCCTTCCGGGGCGTGTCGATTGACAGCCGTTCTACCCGCACCGGCGAACTGTTTGTCGCCATCCGTGGCGACAACAAGGATGGCCACGACTTTGTTGACCAGGCTATCGAGAGAGGCGCCAGCGGTATAGTCATAGAGTTCACCTACCAGAAGATTGACAACATCAGAGGCGACATAGCTGTCGTTGTCGTCCACAACAGCCACGAAGCGATGATGAGATTGGCCAAAATGTATCGCGAAACCAGCCGCGCTCGCTTTGTAGCTATCTCCGGCTCCAATGGCAAAACTACCACGAAGGAGTTGGCCTTTCACCTGATCAGCGCTGTCAAAGAGCATACATACTGTTCTCCCGGCAACCTGAACAATCTCTACGGGGCCCCATTGGCCCTGTTTTCCATGCCTTCAGACACCACAGTGGCGGTAATGGAACTGGGCATTTCTACTCCTGGGGAGATGACCCGCCTGGCGAACATCGTTCGCCCTGACATTATTGTTATCACCAATGTCGGTCCGTCACACCTGGAATTCCTTGATTCTGTTGAAGCCGTGGCGCGTGCCAAGCTAGAGCTGGTAAAGGCGGTCTCCGACGATGTGCCGGTGATTGTAAATGCTGATGACCCCGTTCTCATGGCTGAAGCACAGAAACAACGCAGAGACCTCACTACCTTTGCGGTTGACGGTGAGGCCGATTTCAAACCCAGATCAGTTGAACAGAAGGATATCAACACCACGCTGGTCACGATTGACGGGCATGCTTTCAGGCTCCCTCTGGCGGGAAAACATCAGGTATATAACCTGCTGGCAGCATACGCGGCCTTCAAAACACTCGGGTTGACCTTCAAGAACGTCGACACACTCCGCATAACTCTGGACACCGCACCTATGAGAGGACAGATTATCCGGAAGAACGAGATCACGTTTTTTGCCGACTGCTACAACGCCAACCCCAACTCAGTAAAGGCCGGCCTGGAAGCGTTTTTTGAAATGTCCAGGGGGATACGGCGTATTGTTATCCTGGGTGATATGCTTGAACTGGGCGACAGCGCCATTGCCTATCACCGAGAAATAGGCCATATCCTGTCAAAGTATACCTTCGACCTGGCAGTCTTCGTCGGTAACCTATCAAAATACACAATGCAAGAAGCCCTTGCCCACGGAGTACCGGAAGGCGCGGTCAAACATTATGATAGTACAGACGAGTCCGCCCACGCTTTATCGGAGTATCTTACAGCCGGCGACTTCGTGTTCATTAAGGCTTCACGAGGCATCGGCCTGGAAATAATCATCGACGCTGTTGAGCAGAAAGGAGAGTCGGCCTGATGCTGTACCACCTGCTGTATCCTCTCACCAAATATGTCTCCGGTTTCAATCTGTTCAAGTACATTACATTCAGAACGGCCGGAGCCACTGTAACCGCCATCATTATCTGCCTTATCCTCGGTCCGCTGTTCATCAGCCTACTGAAGAAGTATCAAGTAAAAGAGAAGATTCGCGAAGAAGGTCCCCCAAGTCACAAAAATAAAGCAGGCACGCCGACTATGGGCGGTCTGATCATCCTTGCCGGGATCATCATACCCACCCTCCTGTGGGCGGACTTGACCAACTTCTATGTCTTGATGCTGCTGCTGGCGACTCTCTGGCTGGGATTGATCGGCTACATGGACGACTACCTGAAGGTCATAAAAGGCCAATCCAAAGGGATGGTAGCCAGAAAGAAACTGATCGGGCAGATTCTGCTGGGATTGATTTTTGCCGTCATGCTTCAGTATTTTGCCCCCAGCGATCAGTATAACGGCACCACAGGGGTTCCATTTTTCAAGAACTACATGCTGGTGCTCGGCTTTCTGTACATTCCATTTGTCATTGTGGTTATCACCGGTTCATCAAACGCAGTCAATCTCACCGATGGCCTGGACGGGCTGGCTATTGGCTTGTGCGGAATATGTTTTTTCACCTTTGGGGGCATCGCATACATTACCGGTCGCCTCGACTTCACTGACTACCTGCAGATCGAGTACCTTCCAGGCACAGGAGAACTTACCGTCTACTGTGGAGCGGCGATCGGTTCATGCCTCGGGTTCTTGTGGTTCAACTCACATCCGGCTGAGGTCTTCATGGGTGACACCGGATCAATGGCGCTTGGTGGAGCTCTGGGAGCAATAGCCATCATGCTTAAAAAGGAACTGCTGCTGGTGATTGTCGGCGGTGTTTTTGTAGTTGAAGCGCTGTCGGTAATTATTCAAGTTGTATCATATCGTTACCGCGGCGGCAAGCGGGTGTTCAAGATGGCGCCCATTCACCACCATTTTGAACTGTTCGGCTGGCCGGAATCCAAGGTAGTGGTACGGTTTTGGATTATGGGCGCTCTGTGCGCCTTGCTAACGCTAGCGACATTGAAAGTACGATGACAGTTGAACAGCGGATAAAAAACAGACAGATTGGCATAGTCGGGATGGCTCGCTCCGGCATGGCGGCCGCCTACTTGGCGAGAAGTCAGGAGGGACAACCGTTCGTCTCTGATTCAGCCCGAGCGGAACTGCTGACAAGACAGACTGACCGCCTGCAGCGCGATGGCATCCCCTTTGAGACCGGACTCCATTCGGAACGCTTGCTTAAAAGCGACTACCTGGTTATATCTCCGGGAGTACCACTTGAGCTTGATATTCTGCAGAGCGCACGACAGAAGGGTATTCCGATATTCTCAGAACTGGAGTTCGCTTCTTGGGTTTGCCGGGGCAAGCTCATTGCCGTAACCGGTTCCAATGGTAAAACCACAACTACCACACTGATTGGCGAAATGTTCTCCGCCGCCGGCTACGACGCCTATGCCTGCGGCAATATCGGCCTGCCGTTCAGTGAAGTTGTTCACGAAATCAACCAAGATGGGATCGCCATTGTCGAAGTCTCTACATTTCAGCTTGAAGCCATTGCCGACTTCAGACCGGACGTGGCGCTTATTCTGAACTTGACTACCGACCATCTCGATCGACATGGCACTTTTGAGAAGTACAAAGCTCTCAAATATCGCATCACCGAGAACCAAACGGTTGATGACTTCCTCGTCCTGAACCGAGACGATCCCAAAATCATCGATGACACGATCTCTACCGCCGCCCGGAAAGTGTTCTTTACTACTACCGACACTGCCGACACCACAGCTTTTGTCAGAGACGGTTACCTATATACGAGGTATGGCGAGAGAGAATCACGGATTATCAGATGTGGCGACATCCTCATCCCGGGTCCGCACAACCTTCAGAACGCCGCGGCTACTGTATGTGTCGCCGCGCTGTTTGATATACCGGTGGAAACGACTGAGAAGGTGCTACGCAGTTTCCCGGGCGTTGAACATCGCCTGGAAAACGCCGGTCGGGTTGCGGGTATCAGTTTTGTCAACGATTCCAAGGCAACCAATATCGATTCCGTCTGCTGGGCGCTGCGTTCCATCAATAGGCCCATTTACCTTATCGCCGGTGGGCGCGACAAAGGAAACGACTACCGGCCCCTCATCGAGCACGGGAAAGGCAAGGTAAGAAGTGTAGTTGTCATCGGGGAAGCAAAAGAGAAGATATTCAACGCGCTGGGACAGGTATTCCCCATCCAGTTCGCTGATTCACTGGAGGAAGCGGTTCGAAAGAGCTTTGATTTGGCCCATCCGGGAGAAACAGTCTTGCTGTCACCCGGCTGCGCCAGCTTTGATATGTTTGATAACTATGAACATCGCGGCCACGTTTTCAAGGCCGCAGTAGCAAGTTTAAAAGATGGTACGCAGAAAAACCAGACTGTCTCAAAGTAAGCGGAGAATCGACGAGAAACTCCTGCTGGCCTACCTGATCACCCTCGCGGCAGGACTGGCGACTGTTTATTCCACTTCCTCGGTCCTTGCAGAAGCTAAATTCGAATCACACCTGTATTTTCTCTGGCACCAGTTGCTGTGGGCAGGGTTGTCATTGGCAACGATAGCCATAATCTGCAAAATAGACCTGGCAAAGGCAGCCGTCTATTCGCTACCGGCGTTCCTGGCAGTGCTTGTCGCGCTGGGGGTAGTTTTCCTGATGCCCGAACGTAACGGTTCCCATCGCTGGCTGGAACTCGGGCCATTGACTATTCAACCATCGGAGTTGTTTAAGTTTGTAATGATCTTCTTCCTTGCCTTCTTCCTTTCCAACCGGAAGCAGAACATCGCCGACTCGCGACAACTGCTGCGGCGCTACGCTCCTTTGCTTGGAACCGGATTGGCATTGATCCTGCTGGAACCCGACCTGGGCACCACGATCGTAGCCTTTTTGACCGCCCTGGGCATATTCTTTTTAGCTGGGGCGCGCCTCAGGCACCTTCTGGCAGCCCTCGTGCCTCTGATGGGCACAGCGGCATTCGCTGTCTTTGTCTTAGGTTACAAGAAATTGCGCATGGAAAATTATGTGGCATCGGTGTCCGATCCTCTTCGGGGCGGCTACCAGAGCATGCAGGCCGCGCTGACACTGGGAGCGGGAGGTATATTCGGGGTTGGGTTTGGCGATGGACGCCAGAAGCTGTTTTTCCTTCCATACCCCCACACCGATTTTGCATTCGCCGCCATGGGCGAAGAGATTGGTCTGATCGGCCTGCTGGTAGTACTGGGGTGCTTGTTCTACATTCTCTGGCGCGGACTGAAAATCGCGGGTGGGCAGCCTGATAGATTTGGATATTTACTCGCCTCCGGCATAACATTATCGCTTTTCGTCAACTGCGCTATCAATATCGGCGTAGTGACCTGTCTCCTTCCGGTAACCGGGTTGGCGCTGCCGTTTATTTCCTACGGTGGCTCTTCCCTGCTGGTGTCCAGCGCTGCCCTGGGAGTGCTGCTTAACTTGTCGAAGAGGACAGCAAGGTAAGTATGACGACAGAAGCAACCAGGATCGTTTTCGCTGGAGGCGGCACCGGCGGCCACTTGTTCCCGGCCATTGCCATCGCCAACAGAATCACGGAGATTGTGCAAGATGAGATGACAATAGACATCGTTTTTGTAGGCACCAAAAGTGGTTTAGAGAACCGGATGCAGGAATCGCTCGGTTACCCGCTGCATCTTATCAATATCCGCGGCTTCGCCCGCTCGTTTACACTGAAGAATCTGTTGATACCGTTCATCCTCGTAAGGGCTCTGGTGCAATCAGCGCTGTTGTTGAGAAGGTTCCACCCCGACGTTGCAGTAGGGACCGGCGGGTATGTATCATGGCCGGTTCTCAGGATTGCAGCACTCAAAGGGATTGCCACAGTGCTGCAGGAGCAGAACTCATTTCCTGGGATCACCACCCGTCACCTGGCTCAGCGAGCAAAACGAATCTACCTGGGTTTTGAAACAGCTCGTGAACACTTGAAGACGAAGGCAAAAATCATCGTGACGGGCAACCCTGTGCGGAAGTCAGTACTGAATGGAAGCCGATCAGAAGCAATGAAAACATTCGGCCTCAATCCGGAAAAGATAACCATCCTGGTGCTGGGAGGGAGTCAGGGCGCCCGAGCGATCAACAACGCCGTGCTGACCAGCCTTGAGAAAACGCATTTGCCCTCTGAATACCAGCTTTTATGGCAAACGGGAAGAAGGGACTACAAGGAGGTGGCCGCGCGAGCGGGCAGAAAGGTTACCGACTGCGCCCTTCTCCCCTTTGCCGACAGGATGGACCTGGTGTATGCCGCCGCAGACCTGGCCATTGCTCGTTCCGGAGCGCTGACGTTGGCTGAACTCACTACCTGCAGCGTGCCGTCGATTCTCATTCCCTACCCGTTCGCAGCCGGAGACCACCAAAGGAAAAACGCTGCCTCCCTTGTTGACCAACGGATGGCTGCGCTCATTGAGGATAAAGACCTGGACAGGACTGACCTGCTGGGGGAGGCAGTATCGCTTCACCGGTCGGACCGTTTTCAAGAGATGAAGCAAGCAATCACCGAATGGAACCATGACAGAAGACCAGCGGTCGATGTGATCGCTGAAGACATCGTCAACCTCATCAATGAAATCAGAAAGGCTGGACATTGACGGCGCCGGAAAGCTCCACGCTCAAGAAAAAGATCGAACACTTCAGAAGTAACACGATAATGTTCGGAAAAATAAAAAAACTACACTTCGTCGGTATTGGCGGTGCCGGAATGTCCGGTATTGCGGAAATACTATACAACTTAGGCTATCATATCTCGGGTTCCGATCGCTCGCCCAGCGAGATCACAGATTACCTTGGATCCTTAGGGGTGACCATTTATGGCGAGCACCGAGCTGAAAATCTGGAGGATATGGACGTTGTGGTCATTTCCTCTGCCGTCGGTGAGGACAATCCGGAAGTTGTCGAGGCGCGCCGGAGGAGTATCCCCGTAATCAAGAGAGCTGAGATGCTGGGTGAGTTGATGCGACTGAAGTTCTCCATCGGCGTTTCCGGTACGCACGGCAAGACAACAACCACTTCAATGATCGGCAAGATACTCCAGCATGGCAATTACCAGCCGACGCTCATCGTGGGAGGTGTCGTAGCCGAACTTGGCACCGGGGCCGCTTTGGGAAAAGGCGACTATCTGGTAGCCGAAGCTGATGAATATGATCGCTCCTTTCTATCAATGTTTCCGACTGTAGCCGTAGTAACCAACCTTGAGAGCGATCATCTGGATTGCTATGCCGACATGGATGACCTGATTAATTCGTTTCTAATCTACATGAACCGCGTCCCGTTCTATGGCTTAGTCGTCATTTCTGCCGATGACGAACGTCTGTTGGCCCTGCAGCCGAAAATAGTGCGGCGCTGCGTAACCTTTGGTTTCTCCGCCGACGCCGACTATCGCGCTGTAGGCATTAGTTCACAACCGGGCCGATCCACCTTTTCAGTCTACCATCGGGACAATCCCCTCGGAGAGATTATCCTGCACGTACCGGGTAAGCATAATGTCGCTAACGCTCTGGCAGCAGTGGCCACCTGCTACGAGCTTGAAGTACCGTTCACAACCATTACTGACAGCCTGCTTCATTTCAGCGGAGTCGCGCGGCGTTTCGAGATTATCGGAGAGGTCAACGGAATCATGGTGGTTGATGACTACGCCCACCACCCTACGGAAATCACAGCCACTCTCAAGGCGGCAAAGGAAGTCTACAGCCGGCGAGTGATCGTTGTGTATCAGCCGCATCTATACAGCCGCACCCGAGACTTCATGAGTCAGTTCGCAGAGGCGCTCTCCTTGGCGGATAAATGCCTCCTGGTCGATATCTACCCCGCCCGTGAAAAACCTATAGAGGGTATCACTTCGGAAGTAATCATGCGCCAGGCTCACAGTAAGGGTATTGGTGATTTTCAGTACATCGGTCGGGAAGAGAACGCCCCGGAGGAAGTTGCCAAAATCGCCCGTCCTGGCGATCTCGTCATAACTATGGGTGCTGGTTCCATAACTCGTATAAGAACCCAACTGCTGAAAACGTTGGAGAACAAGTGAAGGGTTCCTTACACAAGACGAAATTGCTTTTCGCCTTTGGCGTGGTCATCGCGGTGGTATCACTTGGGGTCATCAATTTCACGGACGCCTGCCGCCTTGAAGAAGTAACATTCAATAATAAGCCGGTCAACGATTGGCCTATCCGATATGATATGCTACGTAAGAAATCACTGTTCCGGCAACCACTCGACAGCCTGGGACAAGTTGTTCTGTCCAAGAAGGGAACGTTCAAGGTCGATATCTCATGTTCCTGGCCGCACACTTTGAATATCAGAACCAACGCCTTCTCCCCCACCTGTTTCCTGCTGGACAAAGGGTCAGGCCAATTGTGCGGACTTGTGGGCAACGGCAGGATCACCCCCCTTCGGAACGCTGTCACCGACTGGGAACGACCTGTTCTCACTGGCGTCAAAAGCGGTCGGTTGCTTGGCTATTGCCGGGATGCAAGGGTTAAGGTTGTCGTCGACCAATTGGAACTGCTTCGCAAAAACAACCTAAACCTGTTCCGGCTCATTGACGAAATCGATTTTGAAACAGCGGATTATGTTCAGGTTTCCATTTCTGGGCTGCCCTATCGACTGAAGGTCCGTCCCGGTGAGCTTTCGGAGGACCTGGGGCGATTTATTGAATTTATCACCCGGTACGATCCCGATCTGAGTGGGATTCGTCAGATTGATCTGCGCTATGACAACATGATTGTTTGTGCTCGTGGGAAGAACTGAGATGGCCTCGGAAAACATCATTGCCGCAGTGGACATAGGGACAACTAAAATTGTCGCCCTGGTCGGCGAGATGGACGAAGAGGGACGGGTCTACGTCATCGGGCATGGATCGTCGCCTGCCGATGGACTTCGCCGGGGTATTGTCATCGACATGGAGAAGACCGTAGCGTCGATACAGAAGGCTGTGAACGATGCAGCATTGGTTTCCGGAACTGAAATCGACCGCGTAACAGTCGGCATTGCCGGTGAACACATTCGCTCCATCAACAGTCAGGGTGTGATTGCTGTCAACCGTTCCGACAACGAAATCACGGCTGGCGACGTTAAACGGGCGATAGAAGCAGCCAAAACGGTGGCCATACCGGTCGACCGTGAGATCATTCACGTAATTCCGCAACAATACTCGGTAGACGATCAGACCGGCATCCGGGACCCTGTGGGAATGTCCGGTGTTCGGCTCGAGGTAGAAGCCCATATCGTGACTGCGTCAGTGACGACTGCCAAGAACATCTTTCGCGCTCTTGAACGGTGTCGACTTGAGGTTGACCACATCGTACTTGAATCCCTGGCGCTGTCAGAGGTAGTTCTCTCAGAAAGTGAAATGGATATGGGGGTAATTGTCGTCGATATCGGCGGCGACATCACCAATGTCTCCATCTTCTACGACAGCGCCATCAGACATACAGCCGTGGTACCATTGGGCGCGAAAAACGTCACCAACGATATCGCCATCGGGCTGCGCATGACCGTGGATCAAGCCGAGTCGCTCAAGCTCAGTCACGGCGCAGCGCTGGCGGCACTGGTGGACCCTGAAGAAATGATCACGGTTCATAGCGCTTCAGGGCACGAAACCAAAGAAATCTCACGCAGTGTGCTGGCTTCAATTATCGAACCGCGCACGGAAGAGATTCTATCTCTGGCCATACGGGAAGTTAAGCGAATGGGCATCGGAGACATACTCACCACCGGCGTGGTCCTGACCGGCGGCGGGGCGCTCTTGCCTGGAACGACCGAACTGGCAGAGCAGATGTTTGACATGCCTGTTAGGGCAGCTGAGATCAAGGGTATCGAACACACTCCTGATGAACTGAACTCAGCACGTTATGCAACCGCTCACGGGCTGCTGGTTTACGGCTTCACCTACGAACCAATCATGAGTGGGAAAAACGGTTGGGCGCGGAGGCTATTAAAAAAACTTGAAAACTTGTTTTCAAAGCAGTTTTAATGGATAGACGTTCATGGAGGAACCAGACATGTTAAAACAGAAACACTCTTTCAAGTTTGCCGACGATTTTGTCGGCTACGCCAATATCAAGGTGGTCGGTGTAGGCGGAGCCGGCGGTAATGCCATCAACCGGATGATTGAAGCCGGTCTAAAAGGGGTGGAGTTCATCGCCATCAACACGGACGCCCAGGTTCTCGACCAGAATCGAGCCGACAAGAAAGTTCAAATCGGCTGCGAGTTAACCGGTGGGCTCGGGGCCGGTGCCAACCCCGAGATTGGAAAACGGGCAATTGAGGAAAACCGCCAGGAGGTGGCGCAGGAAATCAGCAAACCCAACCTGATCTTTATCACTGCCGGGATGGGCGGAGGAACCGGCACCGGCGGCTCACCGGTGGTAGCTGAAATCGCCAAAGCGGCCGGGGCATTGACGGTTGCAATCGTAACCAAGCCATTCCGATTTGAGGGGCCACAGAGAATGGCGCGTGCCGATCACGGACTGACAGAGCTGAGGGATAAGGTCGACACACTCATCACCATACCAAACGAACGACTGCTGGAGATCGTCGACAAGAAAACAACACTTAACGCCGCCTTTGCCACTGCCGACGAAATCCTACATCAGGCCACAAAAGGCATCTCCGACCTTATCACCATACCGGGATTAATCAACTGCGACTTTGCGGATGTCCGCACAGTGATGCTCGAGAGAGGGGATGCCCTGATGGGCACTGGGCTGGGCACCGGAGATGAGAAAGCGGCGGACGCCGCCAAGGAAGCTATCTCCTCGCCCCTGCTTGAAGATGTCTCTATCAGCGGCGCTAAGGGAGTTCTCATTAACGTCACCGGCGGAGAAGATATGACGCTTTTTGATGTCAATGCCGCGACCACGCTCGTCTACAAAGCTGCTGGCAACGATGCCAACATTATCTTTGGCGCCGTTATCGATCCAGAGATGAATGATCAGATACGGGTGACCGTCATTGCCACCGGCTTTACCACTCAGTCCGAGCAGGCTCAGGCATTGGAAGAGAAGACACCTACAATTGTCGTGGCTAAACCGATTTCACTGTTCCCCGAGCATACCTTTACCGCACCCAAACAAACACCCTCAGTTTCAGAACCGGTCGAGGCTGCCGTCGAAGGCAATACACAACCGGCAACGAACAGTGACTTCAGCGACGGAAATGGCAACGGCAAGCGGAGTCGGGTACCGCTTTTTTCAGAAGACGACCGCACCATTCCGGCTTATATCAGAAGACTTGAAGACAGGTAACAAGGTTGCTTCAAGCCGCTCGGATTCCGGACACGGCTCCAGGGATGTATACCTACGACACGTGCCGACAAAAAGTAACTTTCCGAAGAGGCCGCTGAGCAAGCTGGTTCCTCAGTAATGCTGCCGATCAGCCTAAGCTGCCGGCGGCATTCTTTTTTTGGTCGCAGAGATTGCGCTGCCGGAAGGGTTTTGAAAGGAAAATATGCTATAGAGGTTAATTTACTCCATTGACGAAATCGCCAATTCTTATTATATTGTGAATTAGTAAGTATACAGATCTTTACTGCACAGAAAATAGGAGATCAAGCATGCATGTAACCAAAACACTAGTGGGCCTATTGGTCTCAATATCGGTGATCATCGCACCCCAGGTATCCCTTGCGCTAGACCCACCGAGTAGCTTTGATCTGCGTAATGTCGGTGGCACCAACTACGTGACCGGCGTTAGAAACCAGCAGGGCGGCACCTGCTGGACGCACGGAGCAATGGCCGCTATGGAGGGGAATCTGCTCATGACAGGCAACTGGGAAGCCGCCGGGGAAAGCGGCGAGCCCAACTTGGCGGAGTACCACCTCGACTGGTGGAATGGATTCAATGAGAACAACAACGACGATAGGGTGCCTCCCGCCGGAGGCGGGCTGGAAGTGCATCAGGGCGGCGACTACATGGTGACATCGGCATATCTCAACCGGTGTGAGGGAGCCGTGCGGGATATCGACGGACAATCATTTAACGATCCACCGGCCAGATCAGATCCAAGTTATCATTATTTTTACCCCAGAGACATTGAGTGGTATGTTGCCGGGTCAGACTTGAGCAACATCAACACGATTAAGAACAAGATCATGACCGAGGGCGTAATCGGCACCTGCATGTGTTACTCCGGCGAGTTTATGTCCAGCTATATACATTACCAGCCGCCGAGTAATCCCTTGGACCCCAACCACGCCGTCGCCATCATTGGCTGGGATGACAACAAAGTCACCCAGGCTCCGCAGTCCGGGGCGTGGCTCTGTAAGAACAGTTGGGGATCCGGTTGGGGTTACAGTGGCTACTTCTGGATTTCCTATTACGACAAGCACTGCTGTCAGCACCCCCAGATGGGCGCCATTTCCTTCCAGGACGTTGAACCCTTAGCCTACGAACATATCTACTGCCACGATTACCACGGTTGGCGTGATACCAAAACCGACTGCACTGAAGCCTTCAATGCCTTCACTGCCGGCGGCGGTGAACTGTTCCAGGCCGTCAGCTTCTTTACTGCCGCCGACAACGTGAGCTACACAATGATAGTCTATGATCGTTTCGAAGACGGCCAGCTATCAGATATACTTTCAACCAAGTCCGGGACCATCGAGCACACGGGATTCCATACCATAGACCTCGACACCCCGATTCACCTCACTCAAGATGACCAGTTCTACGTTTATTTACAACTCTCAGCCGGCGGCCATGCGTTTGACCGGACTTCGGAGGTTCCAGTTTTGCTGGGTGCACGCTATCGCGCCACTGTGGTGTCAGCCTCCAACCCCGGCGAAAGCTACTACCGCAGTGGCTCGGAGTGGCTTGATCTTTACAACTTAGAAAACACGGCTAATTTCTGCATCAAGGCCTTAAGCCAGGTAGGCGTTTCCTTTGACGTCGACACTACCATAGGATGGCTGCCGTTGGAGGTCAACTTCCAGGGTTCGTCCATTCTGGAAGTTGATACGTGGACGTGGGATTTTGGAGACGGAGATTCAGCCTTTGTCCCATCAACCAGCCATATCTATGACGAGCAGGGGTTGTATGATGTTACACTTGAAGTTAACGCCGGCGGGGATATCCGTTCTTTAACCAAGCACGGTTGTGTCGCAGCCTTGGCAGATTCCATGATTGCTGTTGATACTCATGGGGTTAAGTACGGCACCGTTGAGGTAGCCATCTACACGAGAAATACCATCCCGATGCAGAAAGTATTGATTCCCTTTGAGTACTTTGGCACTCTCAACACCAGCTATGATTCATTCTCAACCGCAGGCTGCCGCACTGAGTTCTGCGATATCCAATCGTACGCCCACTATGATTCAGGCAACAACCGCTACACAATCAGACTGGAGAGCACTACTTCCAACATTCCTTCCGGAACCGGAGCAATCCTCAAGCTCTATTTTCATATTCCAGGGGATGCAGTGTCCGGCCAGATTGATACTGTTGTAGTGGATGGATATACCGGACCCGACTATTCACCTTTGTTCAAGGGTAGTATGGGCGAATATCAACCAATACCGGTGGCCGGCGCTATAACGCTTTCCAGCTGTCAATATCGTGGCAATGTTGATGGCATTGTTGGTATTGGTGGACCGATTGACGTTGCCGATCTGACTTACCTAGTGACCTATCTGTTCAAAGGAGGCCCAGCGCCGCCCTGCATAGAAGAAGGCAATGTCGATGGCATAATTGGTATTGGAGGACCGGTTGACGTGGCTGACATAACTTACCTAGTGGCTTATCTCTATCTCAGCGGGCCGGCGCCGCCGCCGTGTCTGTAATCCGGCCTGCGTAAAAACGGCCAACAAGTATGAGAAGATGCCCGCTGCATTCAATGTGGCGGGCATTTTCATGGCCCACTGTAGGGATATCCCCATAGAAAAACATAATCTCTCAAATTGCAGACCCTCGTGAGGCCATAACTAACGACAGCCCAACGCCTTAACTTTCCTTGCCAGCGGCACGCAGAATGCTTTTCCTGTCAGGTGACCAGTCACAGCACAACAATAGCCTGGTTAAGGAGAGATCGATGGGCATAAGTATCCGTTTTGATGCAGGCAGTTCCCTTGTGATACGGAGTTTCAACTCCAGCTATTCTAACCTGTTGAGTTCATTTGAAAAGCTCTCATCAGGCTTGAGTATCAACCGGGCCTCGGATAGCCCGGCAGCACTTGTCATCTCAGAGCAGCTTCGCTCACAGATTGCGTCGCTCAACCAAGAAATCGAAAACACATCAGCTACGATTGGCAAGTACGAAACCGGTTCCTCTTTCGTCGGTGAAATGCGCTCAAAACTGACGGAACTCCGTTCCCTAGCGGTCGGCGCCGCCAATGAAGGTGGCAACAGCGAAAGCGCCCAGACCGCCTATGCCGCCACCGCTGACTACATTGTTTCCAGCTATAACCAAATCCTCGACACCGCCGAGTACAATGGCATGAAACTCCTGAACAGCTCTAACGGCTCTCTGGCCAAGGTCAGCGAACTTGAGGGGATCGACCTATCATCTGCTGAAGCGGCTGAGGAGTCTATGGGGGTCATCGATGCAGCTATTGAAGAACTTGACAGCGTACTGGTTGACCTCGCCGCAACTCAAAAAAATGAGCTGGAGGCACACCGTGCCTCGCTGGAGGTTACTGTTCAAAACCTCCAGGCGGCTGACTCTGCGCTGCGAGACACCGACTACGCACAAGCCTATTCTTCCTTCATCGGTGAGATGATAAAATTCCAGGCAAGCGCAGCCTTGCTGACTCACTCACACTTAAGCGCCAACACGGTGCTCAGCCTGCTTGGTACATGAACTCGGACTTCCACCCCCCTTGCTATAGGATAGCTTCTGTGAGTAGCCGCCGGGTTTTGATTATCCGGCGGCTATTTTATTCCCATCGGCAAGAAAAAACCGCTCCTGGGAGCGGTATTATCATGGCGCTTGCCACACTGACAAAACGTTGCCGGGCTACAGAGCGTATGTCATCGTGGCGCTGTAGACTTAGCCTTTTTAGTGCGGGGAGGCTTGATCACTTTTCCGGCTTTCAGGCACGAGGTGCAGACCTTTATCCGCTTCGGGACTCCGTTTACCAGTGCTCGAACAGTCTGCAGGTTAGGATTCCATCGCCTGTTGGTCAGGTTGTGGGCGTGGGAAACATTGTGTCCAAAGGTCGGTTTCTTACCGCAGATTTCACATACTTTTGACATTTCGCGTCCTGGCTCCTTTTCCAGTGACCTTTATCAGGTCGACTTGTGATTTTACTGAATATCTTCGGAAAAGGCAAGAAATATCTGAGCTTTCCGCTAATTCAGAGGTTATCCCAAAAGGTGATCATTCTGGCTCACGTTAGGATGGGGGCTTGTCTCCCACCAATTGACGGCGGACATAAAGCCCACCGCTACGCGAACTTAGCGAATGGCAACTTCATTTGGTGCACGCCTTGTTCAACCGGAACTGACTTTTGAGACAGCGTCCTGTTAGCTTGCCCCCTATTCGTCCTCCCACCGGCGGAGCTCTGTTTGACTAACTGCTCTATTTACATTATTATTGGTGGAACCTGGACGACCTAAATGAATAGGAAAGAAAGTAGAACAGACGGGAACCCACATGCTTGACTTGAAGTTTATCCGGGAGAATCCGGAACTGGTGAAAGCAGCTATCGCTAAGAAAAACGATCATTCCGACATCGATAGAATCCTTTCCATCGACCACCAGAGACGCGAACTCATAGACAAGGTAGAACGATTGAAAGCCGAGCGTAACCGGGTATCGGAACAGATCGCGGAGAAGAAGAAAGCGGGCGAGTCGGTTGATAACGCCATTGCAGAGATGAGAAAAGTCGGCGAAGAGATAGCCGAGAGAGACAAGGCCCTCAGGGAGATCGACGAGCAGCTACACTCGGCCTTAGCCTGGATTCCCAATCTCCCTCATGAATCAGCCCCGGTCGGCATCGACGAGAGCGCCAATATCGTTGTTCGCGAGTGGGGAGAGATTCCCAAACCCGATTTCAAGGTTCTCCCCCACTGGGAAATCGGCGATAAGCTTGGTATCCTCGACCTGCCAGCCGCGGCCAGGATTGCCGGGTCAGGTTTCTACGTCCTCAGGGGAGCTGGGGCACGTTTGCACCGAGCACTGACAAACTATATGCTCGACTTGCACCATTCCGATGGCTTTACAGAGCACATAACTCCATACATTGTAACTGCCGACACCATGTTCGGTACCGGGCAGCTTCCCAAACTCGTTGACGACATGTACCGGATAGAGAAAGACAACATGTACCTTATCCCTACAGGAGAGGTTCCGTTGACGAACCTTTTCAGGCAGGAAGTCCTGAGCTACCGACAGCTTCCCATCTATATGGTCACCCACACACCGTGCTTCCGCCGGGAGGCCGGCGCCGCCGGCAAAGATACCCGGGGAATGATGCGCGTTCACCAGTTCGACAAAGTAGAGCTGGTCAAGATCGTTCACCCCGAAAGCTCGTATGAGGAGTTGGAATCGCTGCTGGTACAGGCTGAGAAGGTTATACAAGGCCTGCAACTCCCTTATCGGGTGGTCGAACTGGCGACCGGCGATCTTACTTTTGCTTCAGCCAAATGCTATGATATCGAACTGTGGGCTGCTGGAATCGAGAAATATCTTGAGATATCCTCCGTGGCAAACTTCGAGGATTTTCAGGCAAGACGAATGCACTGTCGTTTCCGCGACGAGGATAAAACTGTGAAGTTCCCCCACACGCTCAACGGCTCAGGGGTGGCGCTGGCTCGACTGGTACCAGCCATACTGGAAAACTGCCAGAATGCGGACGGCACCGTAACCGTTCCTGATGTCCTTCGGCCATACCTGGGGGGAGCGCAAACAATAAGCTGATGACCCGTAAATCAAACGTTTCGCGACGGACCGCACGCCTGTATATCGGCAAGTCAACCGTTTTCAAGGTTTTCTTGCTGGTAGGCGTTATAGTCATCTCGGTGGTCTTCGTCTGGTACACCGTCAACGTTATCGGGAAACTGCAAAGCGATACCCGATCCCAGGTCGAGAAATATGTCAAGATGTGGCAACTGGTAGCAAACTCCTCGACCTCGGGAACCGAACTGCAGTTCATCTTTGATGAGATCATTGTCAAGGCAAATTTCCCTATCATTGTGCTCGATGCCGACAGGCAACCCATCCACTGGCGAAACATCGAAGGAATTCTGCCGACTGACACATCACGCCAGATACTGGAACGTCTGAAAAGAGCAGCCGACAAGATGGTCAAGCAAAACGGAGAATTCCCATTGAGGTTTGGCGAGAGCCATGTAAGCTACTTCTGCTATGGTGACTCAGAAGTAATCCGGCAGTTGACAATGATGCCATTTGTTGAGATCGGGATTGTTATCGCATTCATGATCGTAGCCATTATAGGCTTTCAGAATATCCGCCGCAGCGAAGAGCGACACATCTGGGTGGGCATGGCCAAGGAGACTGCTCACCAATTGGGAACGCCAATCTCCTCCCTCATGGGATGGGCGGAGGTGATGGAGAGCGACTGTTCAGTGGAGCAATCACCCTCCGAGCGAGGCGTTGCCGTTCGCGAAGTGGTTGACAACATGAAGGTCGATATTGAGCGGCTTCAGAAAGTCGCCAGCCGCTTCAGCCAAATCGGTTCCATCCCCGACCTGTCACCCTATAGCCTTAACAAAGTGGTTAAAGAGACAGTAGACTACTACAGTCGACGATTGCCCTTTGAAGGGAAGGGGACCAGTATCAATTTCTCGGCAGGTGAGCTGCCGGAGGTTCATCTCAATCCGGAGCTACTGAGCTGGGTGCTTGAGAACCTGATTAAAAATTCCATGCAGGCGGTTGATGCAAAAACCGGGCGCATAGAGGTGAAAACCGCTCTCTCAGCAAATAAGAAATACGCTGTTGTTGAAGTCTATGATAACGGATCGGGTATTTCGTCCGCCGCAGCGCGCAAGATTTTTCGTCCCGGTTTCACAACAAAGAAACGCGGATGGGGATTGGGATTGACCCTGGTGAAGCGTATCGTGGAGGAATCTCATTCCGGACGCATCTATCTGAAGCGCTCCAGGCCGGGCGAGACCGTGTTCGAGATTCTGCTGCCCCTGCAAGGAAGCAAACGAGGATAGGCTATGGCCAAACATATTGAGAAAAAGAAGATTCTCTGGGTCGACGATGAGATCGATTCTTTAAAGTCGCACATTCTGTTCTTGGAAAACAAGGGATTTAATGTGACAGGCGCTATGTCGGGCGATGACGCTCTGGTGAAGATTGCGAAAGAGAACTTCGACCTTGTCCTGCTTGACGAGATGATGACGGGCAAAGATGGCTTGACAACCCTCGAGGAGATTAAGGAATTACAACCTCACCTCACGGTAGTAATGATCACCAAGTCGGAAGAAGAGTCTCTTATGGACGAAGCGATTGGGCAGAAGATCGCCGACTATCTGGTTAAGCCGGTCAACCCATCACAGATTCTGCTGGTTATCAAGCGCCTTCTTGATTCCAAGAAAATAATCGGTGGCTCTTCCATGCGCCGTTACATAACCGAGATAAACCGCTTCAACCAGAGGCTGTACGGTGCTATGAGACCAGAGGACTGGCATGAGGCAGCGCGGATAATCGCCTGGTGGAACCTGGAACTTGACCAACAAACCGACATTGGCCTGGAACAGACCCTTGACGGTACCCGCAGAGAATGGAATACCGAGTTCACTAAGTACATCCAGCAACGCTACCGAAAATGGCTGTTCGACGACAAGAGGCCTCTGCTTTCGCCTGACGTGGTGAGCAAGTACGTCGTCCCCCATCTGAAACAGAAGGAAAGAGTACTGTTCATCATCGTCGATTGCATGCGACTTGACCAGTGGATGCAGGTCGAGTCACTTCTGGCGGAGCTCTACAATATTGAACGTAGTTACTACTTCTCCATGTTACCCAGCGCCACACCCTTCGCCCGTAACGCCCTCTTTGCAGGCATGTTCCCGGATGAGATTCACAAATTATATTCTGACAATTATCGCGTTCAGGATGAAGGTTCTCTAAACCGCCTGGAGGATCGACTCTTCGCCGACAACCTGGCCAGACACGGCCTGCGCTTCGATCACCACTTCACGTACCTAAAAATTCACGACAACACCGAGGGAGAAGCAATCGCCAAACGCACGGCTGACTTTTATGATAAACAGATCGTGACCTTTGTGTTCAATTTCCTTGACATCCTCGCGCACGGCCGTTCAAACAACGTCATTCTCAAAGAAATCGCCGGCAGCGAAGCAGCTTTTCGGTCGCTAATGAAGAGCTGGTTCGTTCATTCCCCGCTCTTTTCAATTCTGAAGTCGTTTGCGACAAAAGATTTCACCGTCATTGTAACCTCGGACCATGGGTCGATCCTCTGTAAACGGGGGACAATTGCGCGCGGCAAGCGATCAACTTCGACCAACCTGCGTTATAAGTATGGCGACAACCTAAACTCAAATCCCAAGGAATCCCTACTCATCAAAAAGCCCCACGAGTGGCGGCTGCCATCGTTTACTCTGGCGACGACGTACATACTCGCCAAGGATGATTTCTACTTCGTCTATCCGAACAACTACAACGAGATGGTACGGCAATTTCAAAACTCATTTCAGCATGGCGGCATCTCTCTTGAGGAAATGGTTGTGCCGCTGGCAGTGCTGACCCCACGGTAGAGCTTTGCAACGAGAACTGCACATTGTCTCGCGCTCCGAGGAACAAACGCTGGCCCTGGCCCGCAAGCTTGGACCGCACCTGCGAAACCCGGAAGTAGTTGTGTTGACCGGAGAGTTGGGCTCCGGCAAGACAGTATTTGTCCGAGGATTGGCCGCAGCCCTGGGAATCGATGAAAACCTGGTTAACTCGCCTTCTTTCACAATGGTTAATGAGTACCCCGGCCCAAATCCGTTATTTCACTTCGACCTGTATCGGCTCAGCGATCCCTCTGAGGTGTACGAACTTGGCTGGGATGAATACCTCGGGCGCAAGGGGCTGTTTGTGGTCGAGTGGGGTGAGAAGGCAAGGGGCTATTTACCCGAAAAGTACTATCAAGTTCATTTTACCATTACCGACGAGGAGAAGCGAGATATAATTGTCTCCCTTGTCCAGTTATGACTGACGAACATAGTAAGAACATCCTCGCCATAGATACATCCTCGTCTGAGCTGAAGCTTGGCCTGAGCTTTGGCGGTGACCGGACGGTAAAGTCATGTGAGAGAGTGGACAGGTCTCACGGGCAGCTTATCATGAAGAAAATAGGCGAGTTATTCCTCTCAGCCGGACTGAAGAAGGATGAGCTTGAAGCAATCGTGACGTGCACCGGGCCTGGTTCATTTACCGGCCTGAGAATCGGCCTGGCCGCCGCCAAAGGCATAGCTGTGGCTTTGGACCTTCCCATCGTGGGTGTGAACCTGTTTGAGATCGCCGCTTACAAACTGTGTAGCGCCAATCGCAAAGTACATATTGTCATCGGACTCAATCGCAATGAATGTTTTGTAGCGCCTGTCGAGGGTGGCTCCTACGACGAAGGCACGGTATCGATCGTCCCTTATAACGACCTCCTGAGAACCATCGGGCAGGATTGGGTGGCCGGCATCGGGATCGACCTGCACACGCGGTTTCCGCAACTGGGTAGTGTTGATATATCGGGGCAACTCGACTACGATGCCTCCGAACTGCTGAACCTCGGCGCGCGTAAGCTCTCCGCCGGCATCACCGAGGATCTTACGCGACTGGAGCCTCTCTACCTCCAGAAATCGCAAGCGGAGCTCCGCTTTGAACAGCGTCAGCAAGAACAGTAGGCTGGGGATATTCATCAGGGAGATGACCGCCGCGGACCTGCCTCGGGTTGTTGCCCTTGAAAAGCAGATATTCACCGATCCCTGGTCACGATCCGTCTTCCTGCAGTACACTGCCGACGAAGGCTGGGGCGCCATCGTAGCCGAGACGGATGACAAGTTAATCGGCTATGCGTGCTACTCGATCATGGACTTCGAATCCCACCTGACCAATATCGCCGTTGACCCAGCCTGGCGTAGAAAATCGGTTGCGACCAAGCTCCTGAAGGCTATCTTACACATCGTAGAAGAGAGCGGGTGTGAGTATTTGCTGCTTGAAGTACGGCTCAGCAATGTGGAGGCCCGCGCTTTTTATGAGCGCTTCGGCTTCTCCCTACTGCAGCGAACACCGCATTATTACCGTCACCCGGTTGAGGACGCACTGGTGCTGATACACCATATCGATCATAGCAAGGAAGTATAGTAATCTATGGCATGGTTTAGAAAAGCAAAATCCGGCCCTGCTCCCCAGGAAAAAAGAAACATCCCCGAGGGCTTGTGGACCAAATGTCCCTCCTGTGGTGAGATTGTCTACAGCAAGAAAATGGAGGAGCTACTATGGGTCTGCCCCAACTGCCGATACCATTTCCGAATATCGACGCGTAAGTACATAGATCTCCTTCTCGACGACGGTCGACTCGAAGAATACGACATCAACCTCACCTCCAAGGACCCGCTGAAATTCAAGGATTCAAAGAAATATCCTGATCGGATACGGGCAGCCCGGCAGAAAACCGGCGCTATTGAAGGCGTTGTTTCCGGTATGGGCAGTATTGGGGGCATCGAAGTCTCGTTTGCAATCATGAATTTCGAGTTCATCGGCGGTTCAATGGGCTCAGTCGTCGGTGAGAAGATCGCCCGTGCTATCGAGCGGGCCATTGAACGCGAGGTGCCGCTTGTAATCGTATCTTGTTCAGGCGGGGCACGGATGCAGGAAGGGATCCTGTCTTTGATGCAAATGGCAAAAACCTCTTCCCTGCTGGCTGTCCTCGATAAAAAGAGAATTCCCTACATCTCCATACTGACCAATCCGACAACCGCGGGGGTGATGGCTTCCTATGCTTCGCTGGGCGATGTAATCCTGGCTGAGCCAAAAGCCCTGTTGGGCTTTGCCGGACCGCGTGTGATCCAGCAAACCATCGGACAGGACCTTCCCGAAGGATTTCAATCTTCTGAGTTCTTCCTCGACAAGGGATTTGTCGACAAGGTGGTAGAACGCCAGGACCTTCGTGACACCGTCACAAAGCTGCTGAAGTTCACGTGGAGAAAGTAATGCCAAAGCATTCCTATGCCGCTGCTGAGCATTTCATTCTCTCACGTGAATTCTTTGGCATGAAGCTGGGACTGGAAAGCATTACTGAGTTCCTCAACTCTATCGGTTCACCACAGACGAAGTACAAAACAATTCACATATCCGGTACCAACGGCAAAGGCTCAGTAGCGGCTATGCTGGAGGCTATCCTGCGCGCCGCCGGCTACAAGACCGGCTTGTTCACCTCTCCCCACCTGGTTGACTTGCGGGAACGGATCAGGGTAAACGGCAGAAAGGTTCCAAAACCGTCGGTAATGTCTTTTATTGATCGCTACCGTGCGGAGCTTGTGAAGAGAAAATCCTCTTTCTTCGAGGTAGTAACAGCACTGGCACTATACTACTTCGAGCGAGCGCATGTCGATGTGGCGGTAGTGGAGGTCGGACTTGGAGGGCGTCTTGACGCCACCAATGTCCTCTTCCCTCTGCTGACAATCACGACCGATATCAGCCGGGACCATGTAGAGGTACTCGGCGACTCACTGAGAAAGATCGCCCGGGAAAAAGCCGGTATCATCAAACCATCGGTGCCGCATCTGATCGGCCCGCTACCTGCGGAAGCAGAACAGGTTATACGCCAGAAGTGCCGCCAGCAGGGCGCGTCGTTTCAACGGCTGAGACCCCGGGAATTCAGGACTCACCGGCCCACCATGGAGCTGGACTTCAAGTCCAATGGACTGGCTTTTGAGAAGCTCTCCCCCCACCTGTACGGGCCGCATCAGTTGAGAAACGCAGCACTGGCATTAAAAGCCGTGTCCATCCTGAACAAGGATGGGTTGTCTATCCCGAGGAAAGCCATTTCTGAAGGGCTGGTGCAAACACGCTGGCCGGGTCGTTTTCAGGTAGTCGAACGCCAAGGAAAACCCACCTTGGTTTTCGACGTCTGTCATAATACGGGCGGCATAGCTGCCTTCGTGGATGCCTTTCAAACAAGGTTTCCCAACAAGAAAGCCTGCGTTATCGCTGGCTTCGTCAAACGCAAGGAGCACCAGGCAATGCTTGATTCTCTGGCATCCATTGCAAAGCTATTTGCTGTCGTCCCGCTCAAAACAAAACGTTCGACCGACTTGACGGAGTTGTTCGCCAATATAAACTGGCACTCGATACCGGCGCAGCGATATAGCTCTTTGAGTTCAGCCTACCGTAGGCTCTTGAAAACATGTCAGGCTGACGATACAATAATTGTTATCGGTTCGCACTTTTTAGTAGGCGAGTTCTTTGAGAAGTTCGGGTCGGGATGACAAACGAGAAAAAGATTCCAAGGGCAAAACCTTCCGCCGCGAGAGAGAGGGCTGGACGACCGAAACAGTCCAAAGTAGCCGTAACCTCGCGACAACCATCGGCAGAGTTCGAGCAAAAACTGGCAAAACTGGTAGAGACCAACCGTCAGTTGAAGCGCAAGATTTTTGACCTCTACACCATCTTTGAAATCAGCCGCAATTTTAACTCGGTCCTTGAGTACCAGACACTGCTGGATTCCTTCATACTGACCTCCCTGGCACAGGTAAGCGCCACCAAGGGGGGTGTTTTTCTCAGGGAGAACGGCCAGACGGACAGGATCGTCATGGTAAAAGGGAAAGGATCAGGGAGGATGCCCGGCCCTGGACTCTTCTTTGAGACCGGCTCAAGCCTGTTGGATTACCTTACCCGGCTTAACCGTCCGGTAGTGACAGGTGAATTGATGGATGGCCTGGCCGGTAAAGATGAAAAGAAAATCCTAAAGATGTTCCACCCCGGCCTCGTGGTGCCCCTGATTCACCAGACGCGGCTGAGCGGTTTATTACTCGTCTCTGACAAGATCTCCGGTCGGGATTTCCGCTTGGATGATATTGAATTCCTCTCAATTCTCGGCAACCAGATTTCAGTCTCTATTGAAAATGCCCGGCTCTACGACGCGGAGAAGAAGGCAACCGAACAGCTCCGCGCGGCCCAGCAGCAACTGGTCGATTCGGAACGGCTAGCGGCTCTCGGAGAGATGTCGGCCAAGGTTGCTCACGAAATCAACAACCCACTGGGGATTATTAAGAATTATCTTCTGTTAGCCAGGCGATCCATTCGCGATAACGTTGAGGGACGCAACTACACTGACGTTGTCAGCCAGGAAATCTCCCGCATAGCGAGGATTGTGCGAGAGCTGTTGGATTTTCACCGTCCCAACGGTATGACACTTTGCATGACCGATGTCACTGTGGTAATCGATGACGTCATACTGTTAATGGAGCAGCAGCTTGAGAAGCGCAAAGTGGACGTTGTCCGCCGCTACGAGGCGAATTGCCCGCAGGTGGAAGCGTCACTGGAGCACCTCAAACAGGTCTTTTTGAACCTGATCATTAATGCCAGCGATGCTATGCCGGATGGCGGGAGGCTTGAGATCACTGTGAAAAAAACCCAGGAAGAACTGTCTATCGGATTTAGTGACACCGGCCCTGGTATTCCCGATGACGTAATTCCCCACATCTTCGAACCCTTCTTTACCACCAAGCAATCCGGCCAAGGAACCGGGCTGGGTTTATCGGTTTGCTACGGCATCATAAAAAAGCACGGGGGGTCGATAACCTACAGAAACACCGACAACGGCGGATGTTTCGAGATTGTCCTACCTACACACGGCAAAACGCAGGAAGATGAGTAAGATCACCGAAAGAATCATTGTCATCGACGACGAGAAGAGGATGTGCAATTCCCTCACGGCGTTGCTGTCCGATGACGGGTACCAGGTCAGGGCGTTCCAGAACTCGCTGGAAGCAGCAACAGCCATCCGCAAGGAAAAGGTTGACCTGGTCATAACCGACATCAAGATGCCGGAACTGGACGGACTACAGATTTTACGGGTTGTCAAAGAAGTTGACGAGGATATACCGGTAATCCTTATGACAGGATATGCCTCGCTTGACTCGGCCATCGAAGCTGTATCGAAGGGTGCCTACGACTACCTTCTAAAGCCGGTTGAGTTTACCTATCTGGAACTGGCAGTCAACCGGGCCCTGGAGAAGCGGCGATCCGATTTGGCGCGACTGCAACTGCTGGAGGAACTCAAGCTCTCAAACCTGATCCTGCACCGCCGCATCAGCGAATTGAACGCCTTGTACGAAGCCGGCAAATCCATCGGTTCTGCAGCTAATCTCAAGGAGTTGCTCAGACAGATTATTGCCCTGGCCTCATCGGTGACCGAGGCGCAGGTAGGCTCCATCATGCTGCTGGATGAAAGAGAGCAACACTTGACTATTGAAGCGGCAATCGGTCTGGATCGACAGATTATTGATCAGACCCGGCTTCATGTCGGCGAGTCTATTGCCGGGTACGTGGCCAAAACCGGGGATCCGCTGGTTGTTGAAGACGTCGAGAATGATGAGCGTTTCAAAAGGATCAACCAGGAAAAGTACGGTGCGGCATCCTTGCTGTGCGCCCCCTTGGTTATCAAAAGCAAGGTGATCGGTGTCATCAACTTAGCCAAAAAGCAGGGTGGGGAAATCTTCACAAAGAACGACTTGAGACTGTTGACCACTTTTGCTTCGCAGGCAGCAGTCGCAGTCGATGATGCCAACCAGTTTGAGAAAAATCGACGCCGCCTCATTGAGTTTGAGATCCTTCACGAGGTCTCCGGCGAGCTGCCCAACATCCAGTCCATGCACGACTTCCGCCGCATCCTCGTGAACAAACTAAACCGCGTATTCCATATCGACTACTCCATCTGGTTCAACTGGGACAGCAACCGCAAGTTACTGCTTCCTGACGGCGCCACGGGCACTGCCCACATCCCATTGACTGACAGTGGTGGAATTGACTTGAGCAAAATAAAGCGTGAGAGCATCTCATTGGGGCCAATCGACCTGAGAAAACTTGACTTAAACGACATCCCCAAGCTATCGGTGTTCGTAGCCGACCGCCTGTCAAAGAATGCCAACTTCCCCGAGCCCAAACAAGCCTATATGGCGATTCCCATCATGCGCTACGGTGATCCGGCACATATCTTCTACCTGGGGGCAGACAGCAAGCAGCCATACAATGACGATGACATCTCACTGGCCAGGCTGGTAATTTCGCAGGCGGCGCTTCTCTTTGAGAAAGAGAGAGCCCTTCTCAACGCCACCCGCCTGTTGACAATGGGCAACATGATTTCTGAGATCTCCCATGACCTGCGTAAGCCTCTCACCTCTATCAAGGGCAGCCTACAGATCCTGAAGCAACGCTTTCCCGAAACAGAAAACTCCGAACTTCTCAAGCTGGCGGCAGACGAGGTGTACCGCATGAATGAGTTGGTCCACGAGCTGGTTGATTTCTCCAATCCCAACAAGTACGAAACCGAGAGAGTGGATATCAGACAGATTGTAACGCGAGCTTCGGAATTGGTCGGACCGGATATGCGTAAGCACCAAGTTGAATTCAAGGTTGAGTTCGAAGACGCCGACTGGGAGGTCATCGTCAACAAGAACCAGGTTCTGGAAGGATTCCTAAATCTCTTCATCAACGCCATTGATGCCATGCCTGACGGAGGGACGCTATCGGTGCACGGCCTGGTGGAAAAGCCCCAACACAAGAAGGCCGACTACCTCGCCTTGCGAATCAGCGACACAGGCTTCGGTATCAAAAAGGAAAACCTTTCAAAGGTCTTTGACCGCTACTACACTACCAGAGATAGTGGCACTGGGCTGGGGTTGGCCGTGGTGGAGCGCATTATCTCCGCGCATAGCGGCACCCTCAAAGTCGAGTCGACAGAAGGCAAGGGAACGACATTCACCGTCTATCTCCCGTACCATAACTGATAGAGCCGAACACAACAGGAACAACCGTACGCGATCACTACAGCGCACACTGCTAGAACTGCGCCCAGGCCAAAGACAAAGAGGGCAGGATTATAGGGATCCTGCCCTGCTTAACATTCATGCCAACAAAGTGGCATCGCCACAATGCCTACATGTTCTTTATGATCTGCGTGGCGTACTCCGAGGTGCCAACTTTTTTGGCGCCTTTCATCTGCCGTGCTAGGTCATAGGTGACAGTCTTCTTACTGATCGTTTTCTGTATCGCCTTCTCGATCATCTGACCGGCCTTGTCCCAGCCGAGGTAGTCAAGCATCATCACCGCCGACAGGATCAATGATCCGGGATTGACCATATCCTTATCGGCGTATTTGGGAGCGGTACCGTGTGTGGCCTCAAATAGGCCGACATAATCGCCAATATTGGCGCCGGGAGCCATCCCCAGACCGCCCACCTGCGCGGCGCAGGCATCAGAGAGGTAATCGCCGTTCAGGTTCGGAGTGGCGATGATATCGTACTCGTCCGAGCGGGTCAGCACCTGCTGGAACATCGAGTCGGCGATGCGGTCCTTGATGAGGATTTTGCCCTTGGGCTGTTTGCCATTGTACTTCGACCAGAGCTCGCTCTCAGTAATCACCTGTTTAGGGAATTCGGCCGTGGCCACCTGGTAACCCCAGTCACGGAAGGCCCCCTCGGTGTACTTCATGATGTTGCCCTTGTGCACCAGCGTGACCGAACTGAGCTTCTTGTCGATGGCGTAGTTAATTGCCTTGCGCACGAGACGTTTCGTGCCGGTTACTGAGATCGGCTTGATACCCACACCGGAGTCGGCACGGATGCTTGTTTTCATCGTTTTGTTCAGCCAGTTGATGACCTTCTTGACCTCGGCCGTACCTTTGCGCCACTCGATCCCGGCGTAGACGTCCTCGGTGTTCTCACGGAAAATGATAACGTTGAGTTTCTCAGGATGGGTGACGGGCGAACCTACTCCCTTGAAGTAGCGCACGGGGCGGACACAGGCATACAGATTCAGCACCTGCCGCATCGTTACATTGAGAGAACGGTAGCCTCCGCCGACGGGTGTAGTAAGCGGGCCTTTGAGGGCCACAATGAAGTCCTTGATAGCGTTGATGGTCTCATTGGGCAGCACCTCTCCGTATAGCTTGTCGGCGTTTTCACCGGCGTATATATCCATCCAGGCAATTCTCTTTTTGCCCCTATATGCCTTCTCGACGGCAGCGTCAACCACGCGGCGCGTGGCTTTCATAATATCGCGTCCGATACCATCCCCTTCAATAACCGGGATAATCGGATTGTTCGGAACCGATAACTTTTTGTTCTTGATGGTGATTCGCTTACCTTCTTTAGGGACAACGATATGCTTATACTTAGCCATAGAAACTCCTTTAGTAACCAAGAATCTTGAGGTGTTGTTTGTACGTCTTAGCCGATGCCTGCAGCGCTGCCAGCTCCCCTTTGGTCAACTTGAGCTCAAGGATCCGCTCGACGCCGTTGGCACCCAACACCACGGGAACGCCGATGTAGATATCCTTGATACCGTACTCACCGGTCAGGTAAGCCGAAACCGGCAGGACCTTTTTCTCATCATTGAAGACTGAACGGCACATGTCTACCGTTGCCGCAGCAGGAGCATAGTAGGCCGAGCCGGTTTTTAACAATTTGACGATTTCACCGCCACCCACACGAGTGCGCTCGGAAATTGCCTTGATGCGATCCTTGGAAATCAGCTCCGAAATGGGAATACCGGCAATGGTTGTATAACGCGGCAGAGGCACCATAGTGTCACCATGGCCGCCGAGTACCATCGCCTGAATTTCCGACATGGCCACGTTGAGTTCCATCGCGACGAAGGCACGGAAGCGGGTTGAGTCAAGTATGCCCGCTTGCCCGAAGACCCGGTTTTTCGGAAACCCGGTTTTCTTCTGCATATGAAAGGTCATCAGATCGAGAGGATTGGAAACAACGAGGATAAAGCTCTTAGGAGCGTACTTCTTGATCTCCTTGGCCACCGAAGCGATAATGTCAGCGTTCATATTGAGCAGGTCTTCTCGTGACATGCCCGGTTTGCGAGGTAATCCAGCGGTCATGATAACAATGTCCGCTCCCTTGATATCCGAGAACTTGTTCGATCCGAACACCTTGGCATTGTACCCTCGCACCGGACCGGCCTGCGTAAGGTCAAGTCCTTTGCCCTGCGGGACCCCTTCGATAATATCGACCATAACCACATCGGCGATGTTCGCTTCGGCTAGATACATAGCACACGAAGCACCTACATTGCCGGCACCTATGACGGCGATCTTCTTGTTCATACTTCCTCCATCCTATGTTATTGAGCTATAAATTCAGTTCGCCAACGCCTTCAAAACCGTATTGGCGGCATCATGGACAACCGCCAAGTTACAATCTTCACATTCTTGCTCTGCTGAGTATAAAAATAATTGCAGTTTGTCAAGCGGTTCGTAGAATATATGCCGAACAATATCATCAGGCAAAGCCGAATGCAGGCGTACATCAATTCGCCTTCCAATACTGTTCACCCGTGACAGCTTGTGCGAGCCAAAATACTCACCGCCGTCCACAGCACGGTTGGTTTGTCGATCCCACTTATCGGCCAGATCGAAGAAGTACCTGGAACCAATCCCTTCCATGCAGGCTGACAGGATAATCGCTGTTCCTTCATCTTTGACCGCCGTCTGGCAATTTTCCAGCGCTTTTTGGGCTTGGTAGAGGTTGCGGTCCAGAGGAGGCAGGACTTCACAGATCACGACGTCATACTGCTTCGAAACTGCATGAGCGTATACCTGCTCAGCCACCACGGTGGCATTTCTGAAGGCTACATCAAGCGGTCCGAAGAAAAGCCCGGCCATTTGCCGCCTGGAGTCGGTGACAATCTGTATACCGAAGAACTTGTCAGGGTCAAGCATCATCATCAGAGAATCAAGATGCTCTGCTACTGGGTTGCCCCTCAGTTTTAGCGGCGCAGCTTCGAGAGAATTAGCCAGGTTGTGGTTTCTGGTCACTGTATCAAAATCAGTAAGGCCTGGAAAAATAGCTTTTCTTCCACCAGTAAAGCCCGCAAAGTAGTGTGGTTCCACTGAACTGATAACCAGTATCCTGCTGTTCTCAAGGACGGCGCTGTTAACCCACACTTCACCACCCAGATCGTCCTGACCGAGATAAATCATGCTCGAGCGGTCTCTGGCATCATGGTAGCCCACTCTTGCCTCTACGCGTTCCCAGAGAGGGCCAAAGATTACACGGTAGTGTTCGCTGGTAGGTGCGGTATGAGTGCCAGTCGAGATTAAATATGACGCGGCATCGATAACACCCGGGACCAGGCGATCGAGCCACTGAAGAATCGTTGCCGTAGGTGTCTTACGGTAACCATCATTGACGATTATCAACGGCGGTTTGCCGGACAGGAAACGCTCTCCTCCGGCTCGAAGAAAGCCACTCGAAAAAGCATCTGTGCCGAGGGGATCAGAGATTGTTACAGGGGAAAACATATCTACGTGAATGGACGGAGGGATATCCACCACCAGCGGGCTATCAGCATACGCCAACGTTATCTTCATAGGTGCCCGGTCACATCCTCCCCGAGCTGTTGTTCCAATCGAAACAAATACAGCCTTGTCAAGCCGGCGCTTAGAAAGATTAGAAGTCTCCTCCGGTTAGTCTTTCCTGCTTCCCGTTGACATGCTCACTTCTTGATCTTCAGCCCCTCTCGATAACCGATCTCCACCGCCTTTTGATTCTTCTCTTCCGTTCCACGCGGGGCACGCGCCACGACAGCCTTCGTCAATTCCTCTTTAGACACGATGTCTGTCAGAGCAGCAATAGCACCGAGAGCAACTACGTTGGCCACCATGACATGACCGGCTTCCTCACGCGCCAGCCGTGTGAACGGCAATCCGTAGTAATTGTCAGTGGGAATCTCCGTTACCAGAACATTATCAATAATGAGAGTCCCGCCTTCTTTAAGATGCGGCAGGTACTTATCCAAAGATTCCTGGGTCATGGTCAGGAGGAGATCAAGCTCCATCGCCTTGGGGTAGAATATCTCGTGGGTGGAAATAACCACATCGGCTTTGGAGGCACCACCACGGGCTTCCGGGCCGTACGACTGCGTCTGAACCACGTTCTTGGAGGAGTCAGCACCTATCGCCTCGGCCATGATGACCGACGCTAGGATCATTCCCTGCCCTCCGGAACCGGAGAGACGTATTTCAAAACGATCATGGGGAATTTCTATCTTGTCCAACAACTTGTGTGCCATAGCTACTTCTCTCCCCTGTGAGCATCAACAACCTTCTGGTATTCATCGCAGAACTCGGTCTTGTCTGCACGATGCAAAACGCCGATGACAATTTTATCTTCCAGCTCGTCTTCCGCCATTTTTTTGGCTTTTCCCAACATCACAGATTTCTCCCTGAACAACCTTATCATGGACATGGCGTGCCCTTGGCGATTGAGCCTGCCGAAGTAGGTATGGCAGTTCGAAATCACCTCCACCAGCGAGAAGCCATGATGCTCGATAGCGCTAATAATGTTCTTCTCCAGCTGTGGAGTGTGGTACACCGTCGTGCGAGCTACAAATGTCGCCCCGGCACCTTTCGCGAGATCGCACGGTTCGAAATGTTTCTCTACATTACCGTACGGAGTGGTGGTGGAGAAAGCCTTCGAGGGGGTAGTCGGTGATCCCTGCCCACCGGTCATGCCATAGATATAGTTGTTTATCAAAATGACGGTAATGTCGATGTTGCGGCGGCAGGCATGTATAAGGTGATTACCACCGATAGCAAGGGCATCGCCATCGCCAGAAATAATAATTACCTTCAGTTTCGGATTAGCGAACTTGACCCCGGTGGCAAAAGGGATCGCCCGGCCATGAGTCGTGTGGAGAGCATTGAAATCCAGGTAGACCGGCATGCGGCTGGTACAGCCAATCCCTGACACCAGAACAACCTCATCCCTTGACAGACCAAGTTTGTCAATAGCACGGATCAAAGACCCCATAACAATCCCATTTCCACACCCGGAGCACCAGACGTGCGGGAACTTCTTCTTGGGTCGGAGGTATTGAAGGACAACGTCTGATTTCTGTTTTACGGCTGTTTCTTTTATTGCAGTCACCATCATAACACCTCCTCAAGTTTACCCAGGAGCTGTGTTGGGGTAATGATTTCACCGTCATACCTTAAAAGGCTGTGTATTTCTATCTCGGAAGGAAACGCTCGCTTCACCTCGTGAACAAGCTGTCCCATATTCAACTCGCCCACGATCACCTCGGAACAGCGGCTGCACAAATCACGCAGTTGCACTTCCGGAAAAGGCCATATCGTTTGCAGTTGGATAGAACCCACCTTAACCCCCGCTTGCCGTGCAAGAGTCACCGCCAATAGAACTGCACGGGACACCGAGCCATATGAAATAAAGGCAATCTCGGCATCATCCATCTTGTCAACGCGCAATTTGAAAATTTCATCTTTGTAGTTTTCGATTTTGCGCCGCAGCTTGTCCAGCTTTGGGACAATCTCCTCGGAACGGTTGGTAGGAAACCCCATAGCGTCATGCGTGAGACCGGTTATATAGTACCGATACCCATCACCGTAGGTCGGCATCGGATTTACGCCATTGTCCATGGGGCCGAAAGGAACATAGTTCTCGGGTTTGCAAGTCGGCTTTACACGATTGATGACCTCATACTGCCCCGGTCGCGGCAGAGAAACCATCTCGCGCATGTGCGCAAGAGATTCATCAAGAAGAATGGTCACTGGCGTCCGGAACCTCTCAGCCAGATTGAAGGCTCGGATCGTTTCGGTAATGATCTCGGCTACAGTTGATGGAGCTATGGCAATGGCAGTGTAATCCCCGTGAGGACCCCAGCGGGCCTGCATCGTGTCCGACTGGCTGACTTTTGTGGGCAGACCTGTCGACGGCCCTCCACGCTGGACATTCACTACCACACACGGGGTTTCTGTCATGTAAGCGTAACCGATGTTCTCAACCATCAGAGAATAGCCGGGGCCGGAAGTTGCCGTCATAGCTTTCAGACCGGCCCTCGAAGCACCCACTATGGCCCCCATGGAAGCAATCTCATCTTCCATCTGAATAAACTTGCCACCAATCTTGGGCAGCTCCAAAGCACAGCCCTCGGCCACTTCTGTCGACGGGGTAATCGGATAACCGGCGAAGAACCTCATACCGGCATAGATGGCTCCGCGAACACAGGCCATATTCCCCCCCAGTAGTTCTCTCTCGGTGTCAGCCATAGTACCTTCCTTCAAAACATGCTTTGCATGTCTTATTTGTAATTCGATGTTATGGCGAGATCAGGACAATGCACCCAGCAGATAGTGCACTGGGTGCAGTCTTCAGGTCGAGCCACGATCGGCTTGCCATCCCGATCAGGCTCAAAGACCTGCTTCGGACACAGGGCAATGCAGATGTTGCATGCCTTGCACCAACTGAGATTGATATTCAAGGGAGGCGGTCCCTTGGAATAGTCATACTTGCTTTTGCCGGCAGGTTTGGACTGTGATTCACCCACCGTTTTCGATCCTGTCATAGCACACCCTCAAAGTTAGCAAACTACCCAGCACGTAGGCGTGGGAATTCCTGTTGCTATATTTGCTATTTCTTTCTTCTTATTGCTGCCTTCTTTTTCGTGGTAGGTTTCTTCTCTGCGGCTGATCTCCCAGACACACTGGAAGTTTTCACCCTGGCTGTTGCTTTCTTCGGTGCCTTGCGAGTCGTTGTTTTCTTCGTGACGGCTTTCTTTGTAGGAGCTTTCTTTGCCGGCCCTACAACTTTCTTTCTGGACTTGGCCATGAGCTCCTCCAAAACCGCCGGGATTTCTGTTGGAGAACCGGCAACAGGTACACCAACCTTATTGAGCGCCGCGACCTTGTCCTTTGCCATACCGGAACCGCCGGAAATAATAGCGCCGGCATGTCCCATCCGCTTTCCGGGGGGAGCTGTCTGACCAGCGATAAAAGCCACTACCGGTTTGGTAAGATTCCTCTTAATGTACTCAGCAGCGTTCTCTTCATCGGAGCCACCAATCTCGCCAATCATCACTACCGCCTTGGTGGATTTGTCGTTCTCAAACGCCTCGAGACAATCGATGAAGTTTGTACCAATGACCTGATCGCCACCGATACCAATGCAAGTCGTCTGTCCCATACCAGCCTGAGTCAACGCCCAGATGGCTTCGTACGTAAGCGTGCCGGAGCGGGAGACGACACCTACGTTGCCCTTTTTAACGATCGTGCCCGGCATAATACCAACTTTGGCTTGCTCGGGCGAGATCAGCCCGGGACAGTTCGGTCCAATCAGACGAGCGCCTTTGGCCTTCACGTACGGGTACACTTTCATCATGTCATTAGCCGGTATGCCTTCGGTGATGCATACCACCAGTTTGATCCCGGCATCAACCGCCTCGTAGATGGCATCCACGGCAAACACCGGAGGAACATAAATGACAGAAGTATTGGCGCTCGTCTTGGAAACGGCCTCTTCCATAGTATTAAAAACCGGTATGCCATCGATTTTGGCGCCGCCTTTGCCCGGCGTAACTCCGCCGACAACACTGGTCCCGTAGTCTCGCATCTGCCGGGCATGAAACGAACCGTCGCGCCCGGTGATACCCTGAACGACTACCTTCGTCTTTTTGTTGATGAATATCGACATAGTTTTCTATCCCTCGCTCTCGATTCTCACTCTTTCCCGGCCAACTGGATGGCCTTTTTTACCACATTGTCCAGCGTGTCGGCAAAAGGCAGGTTTACCGATTTCAGGATTTCAGCCGCCTCAAGCTCATTGGTACCGGTGAGCCGAACGACAACCGGTATCGATGGTTTGAATTGCTGAAAGGCTGTGACAATCCCATTGGCCACGTCGTCACAGCGGGTGATCCCACCGAAAATGTTAATCAGAATAGCCTCGACGTTGGGATCCGACAGAATAATGTTCATTGCTGTCACAACCTTCTGCGGATTGGATGACCCGCCAATGTCAAGAAAGTTCGCCGGTTCACCGCCGTACCGTTTGACAAGGTCCATCGTAGCCATCGCCAGACCGGCGCCGTTGACAATGCAACCTATGTTGCCGTCAAGTTTCACATAGGACAGATCGGCTTCACGTGCCTCCGCTTCCGCCGGCACTTCGGCGTCGGGATCACGCATCGCCGCCACGTCGCCGTGACGGAAGAGACCGTTATCATCAATATTAATCTTGGCATCAAGCGCAACGACATCTCCAGAGGCACTGGTTACCAAGGGATTGATTTCGACCAGGGAGGCGTCCACCTTCCAAAAAACATCGTACAGCTTCATAATGATGTCCGCTGCCTGACGTACCTGCCTAATGTCCCGGTACAGCTTATAGGCAAGGTTACGCGCCTGGTAGCCTTTGAGACCCACCACAGGGTCGACATACAGCTTGAAGATTTTCTCGGGAGTTTTAGCGGCTACTTCCTCGATGTCTACCCCTCCGGCAGGGGAAACCATGATAACCGGCTGCTTGGTAGCACGATCGAGAATAATCCCGACATAGGATTCCGAGATAATATTTTCGGCAGCCGTGACGAGGACTTTCTTAACCGTCAACCCCTTTATGTCCATGCCCAGGATGCTTTGAGCAAGAATCTTGGCTGCCTCGGCGTTTTCTGCATACTTGATCCCGCCGGCTTTGCCTCGACCACCGACATGAACCTGCGCCTTCACCATCACCGGCTTGCCCAGATTTCGCGCAATCGCCTCAGCATCAGGCGGAGTGGCGGCCACCTCGCCCGCCGGGACCGGAATGCCGCCGTCAGCGAAAATTTGCTTTGCTTGATACTCGTGGATCTTCATTGTCAGTTTTCCTTGTCGCCAACGTCGTTGGTTATATTTTGGTTTGTTCTCTTGCTGCTCGATGTTTTGACATTCTTTTCATAGTACTCTTCAGCCAGAGACTGCAGAACCTCTCGACTGTTGTTTTCCGGGTTGTCGAGAACCTGCTCCAGTAAATAGCTGATGATTTTTCCCACTGCCGGTCCCGGATCGAGGCCAAATAAATCCATCACGTCATGACCGTTCAGAGCCAGGTCCGACACAGTGAGAGGCGGTTTACGCGAGAGCTCAGCCCTGATTTGCTGCTCAAACTGATCCACGTCGTCTGTGGCGCCGCCCATGCCCTGCGCCTCCACATCCGCGCGTCTGAGATCAAGCAGGTCAAAGATCAGCTCTGTTCCCACCCGTCTCAGTAGTCGCCGCAGCCCTTTGTCACCGACATCAGTGGTGAACATGTGGCGTTCCACGAGAGTAGCTACCTCCCCAGCCAGATCATTGGGATATCTAAGCCGCCGCATCACAGCCAGAGTAGTCTTAGCGCCGCTCAGTTCGTGTCCGTAGAATGTCGCCCCGTCTTCAACCAGGTATCTGCACTGCGGCTTGTTAATGTCATGAAACAGAGCGGCCAGCCTCAGGCGCAGTTGTGGCTGACAGGCGTCAATAGTGTAAAGGGTATGATCAAAAACATCATACTTGTGGTACCCTCCCGGCTGCTCAACCCCAACACACTCATCCAACTCCGGCAGAATCTCGTACAAAAGGCCGGCATCGTGCATAAACCGGAAGCCGACAGAGGGCCTTCTCGCCAGCACCAGCAGCTTGTTCAACTCCTCGGCGATACGCTCACTCGACACAGTTCTTATCAGAGGAGCATGGCGGCGCATTGCCTCTAATGTACCCGATTCAATCGTAAACTCAAAACGAGCCGCAAACTGTACTGCCCGTAGCATTCTTAACGGGTCGTCCTCGAACGAGGCGTCGTACACCATGCGAATCTGTCGTCTTTCAAGGTCGAGGCGCCCCTCCAACGGGTCAATCAACTCATCATTGTCGAGAGCCAATGCCATAGCATTGACGGTAAAATCGCGTCGAGCCAGATCCTCTTCGACTTTCAGGTTTGGGTCAAAGGCAACGTCAAAGTCTCGGTGCCCAACACCGATCGAGTGCTCGCGGCGCGGTAGAGTTATATCAAAGGTCTGCGGCATACCGGAAGTAACCTGAGTAAACTTGACAACCCCAAAGCTTCTACCCACAAGGTTTACCTGACCGTAGTTCCTGAGTATCTGCGTCAACTCATCATAGGGTATGCCGGTGACAAGGTAATCCCGATCCTGGACGGTATCGTCACCGTAAAGAATACTATCGCGAACCGCTCCTCCAACCTCGAAAATCCGGCCCCGGCGCGATATGTTATCGATTGCCTGCTGTGACAGCTTACACATGCTCAATCCGGAATAATCCGTGTTCCGGCCTCTCCATACACTGACTTTCGCGCATTTTCAAGTGACGAAATGGCAACCATGCCTCCGCCACCTTCAAGGAACTTGATTGCAGCCTCTATCTTTGGCCCCATTGAGCCCGGAGGAAAATACCCCTGATCATAATACCTCCTGGCCTCAGAGATGGTCATAGTATCAAGCTCCTTCTGATTTGGCCGGCCATAGTCGAGCGCGACCTTGTCTACCGACGTCAGTATTGCCAGAACATCAGCTCCGATCTCACTGGCAACGACAGCCGAGGCAAGGTCTTTGTCAATAACGGCATCAAGTCCCTCGTAGTTCCCCTTGCCGTCGATGTAGACCGGAATGCCCCCTCCGCCGGCAGCGATGACGATAGTCCCTCCTTCCACCAGTTTTCTTATTGTGGGCGCTTCCACAGCCTTGTAAGGAACAGGTGATGGGACCACTCGACGCCAACCGCGATTGGCGTCCCTTTTCACCTGCCAGTTGAGCGTACGGGCGCGCTCTTTCGCTTCCCGTTCCGAGTAGAACTGCCCGATGAACTTGGTTGGGTTGTCAATTGCAGGATCATTTTTGTCGACCAGCATCTGAGTTATGATAGTTACCACCGGACGGTCGATTTTCTCCGCACGCAGGCGATTCTGGAGCGACTGCTCAATCATGTACCCCATTCCCCCCTCGGTATCCGCCACAAGAACACCAAGCGGCAAGTTGGGAGCTCTGCCTAGAGCCAGCTCCGTCCGCAACAGTGCGTTGCCAACCTGGGGACCATTTCCGTGGGTCACCGCTAGGTTAAACCCCTCACGGGCCAGTTGAACAATACCATCAAGCGACTGGCGTGTATTTGCAAACTGGTGGGTAATGGTGTCTTCCTGCCCGGGCTGGCTTATGGCATTCCCGCCAAGGGCAATCACTGCTGTTCTCTTTGCAGTCATAGTACCGATACCATTGCCTATACAAACAGGGCCAAATCAAGCCGGACCGGACAATTTCCCAGCCCGGCAACTCACCTTCACTTCTACTTGCGTGAATCTTTCTTTGTTGAGACTCTCCGTCGTTTGCCCTTCATGAAGCCATCCAACACCGTAGTTAGGTTTGGCGACCCGATCTCCTGCAAACTGTAGGAAACCCGCACGGTCGGTTTCTTGATCTTGATCAAACGAGTTAAATCAATCGGTGTGGCAATAATAACCAAATCACATTTGGTGCGGTTGATAGTCGTTTCAAGGTCCTTGACCTGGCTGGCGCCATAGCCCATCGCCGGCAGCAAAACACCTATATCCGGATACTTTTCGAACGTTTCAGTAATCAATCCAACGGTATACGGGCGTGGGTCCACCAGTTCAGAAGCACCAAATTTATCAGCCGCCACCACCCCGGCGCCGTAGGCCATTTCGCCGTGCGTCAGTGTGGGACCATCCTCGACAACGAGAACTTTCTTGCCCCGGATTAGCTCCCACCTGTCCACCTCAACCGGGCTGGCAGCATCGATCACGACCGCCTCGGGGTTGTACTTCGAGATATTTGCGCGCACCTCCGCGATATCTTCTCCATCAGCAGAATCGATTTTGTTGATGACGATCGCATCGGCCATCAGAAGGTTCACCTGGCCGGGATAGTACGATATCTCATGTCCCGCTCGGTGGGGATCGACAACAGTTATCATGAGGTCGGGCTTATAGAATGACATGTCGTTGTTACCGCCATCCCACAGAATGACATCGGCCTCTTTCTCGGCCTCACGAACGATCATCTCATAGTCCACCCCGGCGTACACAATCACGCCCTTGACAATGTGCGGCTCATATTCCTCGCGCTCTTCAATAGTACACTTGTTTTTATCAAGGTCAGCCAGCGTTGCAAAACGCTGACAGGACTGCTTGGCCAGGTCGCCATAGGGCATCGGGTGACGAATCGCAACCACCTTCTGACCCATCTCCTGCAACACCCGGACTACTTTACGGCTGGTCTGCGACTTACCGCAGCCAGTGCGCACAGCACAGACAGCCACCACCGGCTTAGTTGACCCTATCATCGTCGGGGCGCCACCCTCAACTGCAAATCGCGCACCGGCCTTCATAACGTAGGCAGCCTTCTCCATTACGTACTGGTAAGGAACGTCAGAATAAGAGAAAACAACCTCATCGACCGAGTGCTTCTTGATGAGGTTGAGCAGATTCTTTTCTTCATGGATGGGGATTCCCTTCGGGTACAACTTACCGGCCAGAACCGCCGGGTAGGTTCGCCCGTCAATATCGGGAATCTGGGTGGCGGTGAAAGCAATCACCTCAACCGCATCATTGTTACGATACAAGGTATTGAAATTATGAAAATCACGCCCGGCAGCCCCCATAATGATTATCTTCTTCTTACACTTAGCCATGTTATTCTCCAGTCAATTCAGGTCTCCGCCGCTTAAAAAAACGTCTACATAAATACGACTAAATACCAGAGTCCTAAATAGACGAAGCCCACCAAATAAACAGCAGCATATAGCATGGCGTATACTGGAAGTAATTGTCCAGTATGAATTTGCAGAGTTCCAAGCCTTCGTCCTTCACGTCAACTGTTGTCAATCTGCGCCCGCTGCAGGCTACCGGAAAAGTCAACATAGATCGACTTCCATTCACTGAAGACATCAAGAGCTGCTGTGGCAGCCTCGCGGTGACCGTTACCAGTTTCTTTGGTTCCTCCAAATGGCAGGTGGGTTTCAGCGCCGATTGTCGGGGCATTCACGTAGAAGATACCAGTGTACACGTCGCGCATGGCGGTGTATGCCTTGTTGATATCGCGGGTGTAGATGGAAGCCGACAGACCGTAGTTGGTGTCGTTCGCCATTTCTATAGCTTGCTCAAAGGTGTCGAATTTTGCAATCGAGAGTACTGGTCCGAAGATCTCCTCCCGCCAGATGCGCATCTGCTGAGTGACCTCACCGAAAATCGTCGGCTGTACGAAAAATCCTTTGTCGTAATTACCACCGGTCAGCTTTTCTCCACCTGTAACCAGCTTGGCTCCATCCTTCTTGCCGATTTCGACGTATCCCAGGACAGTGTCAAGCTGCGCCTGATTAATCAGTGGTCCCATTTCTGTCGACTCATCCAGACCGTTACCGATTTTCAACTTTCGGGCCCGCTCTGTCAACATGGAGGTAACCTTATCTACAACATCTTTGTGGCAAATCAGACGGCTGGTGGCCGTACAACGCTGGCCGGTAGTACCGAACGCACCCCAGAGAGCGCCGTCAACGGCCAGCTCCAAATCAGCATCGTCCATTACGATCTCAACATTCTTCCCGCCCATTTCAAGGCAAACGTGCTTGAAATTGCTCGCACAGCCCTCGGATACTTTGCGGCCTGTCTCAGTGGAACCGGTGAACGATACAACCCTGACCTGCGGGCTTTTGATGAGGGTGTCTCCGAGTGTTGAGCCGGAACCGGTGACCATGTTCAGTACGCCGGGAGGCAGACCTTCCTCGTAACATATCCGGACGAAGTTGGCCACCGAAAGAGGGGTATCGGTAGCAGGCTTGATAACAACAGTGTTGCCGCAAATCAGTGCCGGCATTGTCTTCCAGGACGGGATCGCCATCGGGAAATTCCACGGCGTGATAAAAGAACATACCCCGAGTGGCTGACGGAAGGTCATATTGAACTTGTTCTGCAACTCTGACGGTGTCGTCATACCAAAGAGCCGGCGTCCTTCACCAGCCATGTAGAAGGTCATATCAATCGCTTCCTGCACATCTCCCCTCGTTTCCTGGATAATCTTACCCATTTCACGGGTCATATCCCGGGAGAGATTCTCTTTTTCCTTGAGAAGCCGCGATGCTATGCGGTAGATGATCTCCCCTCGCTTGGGAGCGGGCACCAACCGCCACTTTTTGTAAGCCTCAGCGGCTGCTTCGATCGCCGCATTAGCGTCATCAGCCGTCGACTTCTGGAAAACACCGACCAGTTCATCGCTATTAGCCGGGTTACGGTTCTCAAAGGTCTCGCCCGATGCGGACTCGACCCACTCACCATTAATGAAGTTCTTGAATATGTTTGAATCACCCACAACCTACTCCGTTAAGCTTTCTTTATTCAATAAGTTACGGCCGTTATTCAGGTCGACATCGTGAAGTTATTCACAGTTATCCAACACAAACGGTTAATATATCTTATCCACCCCT